>OLII01000023.1_pt1 | contig 46322 bp, 28 predicted proteins | sample 1609481 | NCBI WGS metagenome assembly OLII01 (sample SAMN05416859, study PRJEB24817) | seawater metagenome | isolation source: Sea water | place: Canada:Atlantic | collected 2013-11 | reverse complement strand
TCTACACAGAGTAGATCGTCGGCAGCGTCAGATGTGTATAAGAGACAGCTTAAACTGTGTCTCACTCAGGAAAGCAGATTCAGCTAAACATTTAATTTGAAGCTGCGCGGCAATATTTTTCTCTATGAAGGATATTGCTGCTCCAATGCGGTTATCTACTTTTGGTAATAAAGGTTGCTCTGCAAGCAATAGGCTGAACATTTCGAACATCGCCTCTTCTAATTGAGCATTAACTTTGTTTTCTAGTTGGTTTTCGAGAAAAGTTAAGTAACTTCTAAGAGATGAGTTAATCGCAAAAACAATATGTTGTGAAGATGAAATATTTAGTGGGAGGTTTTCCATATCTACGACTACAAATCTAGCTTCGGTATCAGCAGTGAACAAGTGCTCTTCTTTGGCTTTAACTACAACACATTCACTCGGTGCAACTTTACCACTGAAATTACCAACACATATATTTATGACACCACGTAAAGGTAAAACCAATTGATTAAAGTGATGTGAGTGACGAACTGGCTTTGTGCTATAGGAGCGAATGGATAATAGATTTTTCATAATAATAGAAAATGTATGGCCTTACTTCGTCCTGATTCTGGTTATACATACTAGAGCAATGGATAATAAAGTGAAGTGTTAGTTTTTACTGGTACTTTATTTTAAAGTATCTATGACCGCTTTGGTGGCATTTTTGCCAGTCAGGTTATTCGATTAATTGGTAATATTTACAGTCAAACAATGCATATTTATATCTGTGGGGAACGTCCGGTTTCGTATCAAAGTGGTCATTAGGCTGGGGTATTTTTACCGGTGAATTAAGTCCGCTTTGTGGTATCAGTTTGCCTTTTGATATGATTGAGTAAAATCTGTAATGAGCTTATTTCTAACTATCATAATTAGTAAAGTGTTAACTCGAGCAATTAGTATTGAACAGAGAAGTGAAACTTATTGACTTCTAAATAGGTTTGTTCAGGTAATAATATAGTATTAGGGAAGTGTGAGTGGTTTGGCGAGTCAGGGAAGTGTTGCGGTTCAATGGCGACACCTGAGCGGTTCGCCATTAATTTACCCTTTTTCCCTTTCACAGTGCCGTTCATGAAGTTTCCTGAGTAAATTTGCAAACCTGGCTGGGTGGTTGAAATGGTCAGCTTTCGCCCTGTTATTTTTTCAAAAAGCACTGCTTGTTGGCGCATCTTGCCATCGTAATTAGCTAATACCCAGTTATGGTCATAACCGCCATATTGTTTGTCTTGGCCGCCCGCAAGTTTAAGTTGCGGGTGAATGGTTTTAATATCTCTGCCTAACGCTTTCATTTGGGTAAAATCAAATGGTGTATCTTTAACGGGTAATAATTTACCTGTGGCGGTTAAATAAGGCTCAGCCTCTGTGATGTAGTTGGCATTGATTTGTAATTGATGGTCTTCAATATTGCCTTGCCCATCGCCATTAAGGTTAAAGTACAAGTGCGGAATGATGTTTACTGGGGTCGGTTTAGTCGTCGTGGCAGAGTAAGTAATGATGAACTCATTATTATTGCTTAATTCAAACTTGGCCTGAACAGCTAATTTACCGGGGTAGCCTTGCTCACCATCTGCAGAGGTATAGGTAAATACCAACGCTTTATCAACACGGCTGACTTGCCATCGTTTTTTATTAAAACCAATAAGGCCGCCGTGATTATGGTTTATTTTATTTATGCCACCGTTATTGGTGGTCAGTTGATATGTCTGCTCATCAAAACTATAGCGACCATGTTTGATGCGGTTGGCAAAACGACCAACGGTTGCTCCGTTATAACAACAGTCGTTAACGTATTGCTGCGCGCTATCGTAGCCAAGAATAATATCGTTAAAGATGCCGTTCTTATCAGGTACTTCAATAGCTTGAACATAAGCACCAAAGTTAGTCACTCTTACTTTCATGCCGTTGATATTGGTTAATTGAAATAACCAGATGGGTTGTTTATTTACTTCCCCCCACAATCGTTTACTGACCTGTGGCCACTGGCCAAGTGAATGACTTTCTTGTGCTTGGCTTGAGTTAGTCGTAAAGCTGCAACTTAACAGCAGTGCAAAGGTAATGAGTAATATTACCTTTGTCTTGTCTGAGGTAGTGAACACAATTAGCTTTTTAATGACAGCATGATGGTTTGTTCATCTACTTTTTTATGCTCAATATTAAAGCTTTTCTCTAGCATTGAGAGTAGGGCAGCAATGTCACCCGTTTTAAACATGCCTGCTACCTTAATATCTCTAAGCGCTTCGTCATCGGCTAATTCAAACGAAATATCGGTATAACGACTGATCTCTTTAATGGCTTCTGCCAATGAGTCGCCCCGGAAAATCAAGTTGCCTTTGCGCCATGATAATTTAGAGGTCATATCATTAGAGGCAACTTTGTTAACCGTACTTTGTGTTAAGGCTAATGCGCTGTTTAAGTTAATTATCTCGCCCTTTGCCACAGGAATTGCATCGCTTGAAAGTGGCTGTATTTCCATGGCGTTAGATTCATAGTCAACCAGCACTTTGCCATCGGTAACAATCAATTCAACTAAATCGTCAACGACTTCAACATTAAATGCGGTGCCAACGGCTTGAATAACTTTACCTCCGGCAATTACTTGCAGTGGGCGAGCGCTATTGTGTGCAACATCAATATGTAGCTCACCTTGTATTAACTCAATGACACGTGCTTGTTGGTTATAGTTAATGTTAACTAGGCTATTGGTATTTAATAGCAATACACTTGAGTCGGGTAAGTGAATGGTATTTCTTTCACCAACCTCCGTTTTATAATGCGTCGTTAGCGCTGTGTATTGTGGCTCCATGTGTAGTGGCGATAAACTTGGCTGCAAGAACAAGACACTGACCAATAAAATCAATGAGGCAGCGATAGCCAAATATTTGTGTGAGTTCGCTTTACTTTTCACCTCAGACTTAGGAAAGACATCAGACAGGCGATTTAGCTCGTCTAACTTGTCCCACATTTTCCCTACCTCAAGCATTACCTTCATGTGCTCAGGCGATGTATGCATCCAACGTTGAAATGCCTTGGTTTCTAAAGGTGATAATTCACGGTCAATTTTAGCAATCCAATCACTGGCTTGATCTAAAATAAGCTCGTCTTGTGCTGATTGTTGGTGTATGTGGTGTACGTTACTCATAACCACCTCCAAGTCCATTTTTTGACATAGTCATCGCTTCTTCATTCATTTTGTTTCTATTACGTTTGAACTGCATGCATTTTTTAGTACCTGCAGAAATGTGTTTTTCTATCGTGCTTTGGCTTAAGCCAAGCTCTTGAGCAATTTCTTTTTGTGAATAGCCATAAACCTTTTTTAAGACAAAAACCTTACGACATTGAACGGGTAATAATCGAATGGCTTCACACATTTCGGCAAACTCATCGCTGGCCACTTTTTCTTTAAAGGGACTGTCAGTGCTGGCATCTGTAATAATATTCTCAAATTCACTCCAGTCATCAATACCATCCACTAGCTTGACGTACGATTGTTTTTGGTAATCTAAGGCTAAATTTCTCGCGGTAGCAAAAATAAAAGATTTGTGAGAAACAACCGCTTGAGGGTTCTTAACCTGGCAAATTCTGACATAGGTTTCTTGTACTATATCTTCTATTTCACTTGGCGGAGCAATACGTGCGACAACGCGTCGCAAGCTTTCTCTTGAGGCCAAATAGACTTGATGAAACATACCCTCTCCAGACATAAAACTACCTTAATAGTATACATTGTTTTCATGTGTGTTTTTTTTCGGTTAATACTAGGACGAATGAAGAAAAAAAATCCGCTAGTAAAAATTATAAAAAATATTAACTCTTGAATATTGTTAAATGTTCTGATTAATATGGCTTCTACTTATATTGACAGTTAATAGAGATTTTTGAAGCTGTTTTTTATAGGAATATTATTTTTTTCAGATGGTTGTGGTTATTTTTTATGGGCTTTTTATGTGTTTTTGTCTAGTCAATTAATATGACATCTGCAGTGTCGACACCAGTAACAGAGCGAGGGAAGAGCACATTAAGGACATTAATCGTTTGTTTTTTTCAAAACAAGCTATCGATTGCTATGTTTATCGTAACATTTTTTCTATCTGCCCATAGTTTTGGACAAAGTGACAATAACTTAATTAGTTTTAGCCTTGAAAAGCAAGCCGCAGATACCTCGATTATCAGCTTTGCTGAGCAAGCTAATATAACCTTACTTTTTCCTCTTAACGATCTTGACAATATCACCACCAATAAAGTTGTTGGTTGGTATCAGGTTTCTCAAGGGCTAACACGTTTGCTCAGTCAAACTGGTTTAAAAGCAGAGCAGGACGAAAATGGCCAATTCACCATCGTCATTGATGAAAACTTTATTCGTCAGCAAGCAAAATTAAAAAGCCAAAGAGAAAAAGTGCTAAGTGCAAAGACGATTCATGAACATGCCTCTTTAAAAGTTGCTGAAATTACGAAAAAAAGTTTGCGGGTAAAAGCTAAAAACGAGATAGAGGTTATTACTATCTCAGGGGTTAGAGGCAGTATTGTTCAGTCATTAAATAACAAACGTTTTTCTAGTGAAATTAAAGATACTATTTCGGCAGAAGATATTGGTCAGTTACCCGATGAGAATATCGCAGAAGCCTTACAGCGGATCACCGGAATTCAGATGACCAGAGCTGCCGATGGTGAAGGCACTTCAATACAGATTCGTGGTATTTCTGACAATAATGTTGAAATTAATGGTCAAACTGCCTCAGGCTCCTCTGCCAATCGAAGTATTAACTTTCAAGATCTCCCCTCTGAATTATTCTCGGGTATTGAAGTCTTAAAAGTCGCCACGGCAGACAGCATTGAAGGCTCATTAGGTGGGACTATTAATTTAAAAACCCGTCGACCGTTAAATATTCAAGAGCCGCATATAGGCTCAATTACCGCAAAAGTTAAATATCATCAATTAAGTGGTGAAACCTCACCGGATGTGAATGGTTTTTTTGCTAAGAACTTTCGAGATACGGATATCGGTGATTTTGGTTTTGTTGTTAACTTTGCCCGTAAAGAAGTGGTTAGCGAAACTGATGTTTATGGTGGCGGTGATTGGCTAGATGCCCCGGCCCAATGGTTCCGCCGAAGTGGTGGACAAACACCTGCGGGCAATACATTAAATAACCAATTTTTATCACCAGGGCCATTTCAATATTCAAATGGTGTTGATGATTCAGGTAATTTTGCTTACGGCATCGATGTTAATGGTGATGGCATCGTTAATGATAAAGACAGTTATTACACCTCTGGGGGCATAAGAACAAATTCTCGTTATGTTCAGTCTCAGCGTGATTCGATAAACTTTACTACGCAATGGCAACCAAACAGTGTTTTAAACCTGTATCTTGATTATTCCAAAGCTGAGAGTGCTGAAGTGCTATATGGCTCACAAATGAGCATGGCCTTTAATGCTGCGCGTTCATTTCCTGTTGATGGAGTACAGCATACATTATCAAGTATCACTAGTGATACTTACATGTTAGAAAGTGCTTTAATAGGCGGCACAAGCATTAGAATGGGCGGTACTCCTTCGGTTAGAAATACTGAGCGACAGTCTGAAAAAATAACCTTTGGCATTGACTATCAGCTTAATGAGCACTTGTTAGTTGAATCATCATTCAGTACCTCAAGTGGCTCAAGTCAGGGCGACCAAGCTCAGCTTAATATGGGCTATGATTGGGACGAAAATGGTGAGTTTAACGGCTCGGATTGGGCTGGTCTTTTGACCTATGATTTTGGCGGCGGAACTTTGCCCAATGCAACATTTTATCAGTCACCACGACATACTTTACAGGGCGAACAGCCAACGAATATTGATGAGTTGGTGACTTTAGACCCTGCAAGTACCTCGTATGAAAAACTGAATTATTTTCAAATGCAAAGAAATGCAGATGATACTAAAAATAAAGAGTATGCCTTTAAATTCGATATTACTTACGATCTTGCGGGTGATTTTTTCAGTGCGATAAAAGTGGGCACTCGAATCGCGTCACGTAATTACCATCATGCGGCTTATATTAACCCTAATCAAAAGGCAGATGCTAATGTTGATGGCTTAGTGAAAACTCTTGATATACAAGATGTTCGTGTGAATCCACAATCAAATGAAGAGGTGGGGAACACTCAGGTTGCTAACGATTTATTGTCCTGTTTTAGCTCTGAAAGTATTGATGTAGGTGATAGTAATTTACCCAATAGTTGGTCCAGCACACGTTGTGGTAGTGAATTTTTTACCAACTATTTTGCTATGCATGATATCAGAGCGATCAATCCACTCTCAGGCTCTGGATATTATGAAAATGAAGGCTCTCGATATGATGTTACTGAGGACACTCATGCCTTGTATGTCAAACTCGACTTTTTTACTTACTTAAGTAATATGCCATTGTTTGGCAATGTTGGGCTTCGTTATATTGAAACAGATACAGAGTCATCTGGTTACTTACGAAATGAGCAAGTAGCAGATGAAAAACCAAGCTTTTCATGGTTGACCTTGCCTGGTAACTATCAAAATTCTCTGCCGTCAATTAACCTTAATTTAGGTTTAAATGATGAAGTGGTACTTCGCTTTGCCGCTTATCAAGCTATCTCTCGCCCGGGTTTAAGTAATATATCCCCTGGAATTGACATAAAATTTAGCGATGAGCTTGATGGCTATGAGGGAACGGCTACTATGGGGAACCCTGATTTACAGCCAATTTTAAGCCAGAATATTGACCTATCTTATGAGTGGTATTATGCAAACGATAGTATATTTTCTGTGGCTTTATTTTATAAAGATCTTGAGTCAGTTATTTTTGTTGATTCGGGGCAAAAAAGTGAAATAGACATTGGTGAGCGAAAATTTTTGGCAACACAACCTCAAAATTATGATGGTACTTCAATTCAGGGACTTGAATTAAGCCTGCAGCATGCTTTTTCACATCTACCGGGTATTTTTTCTCACACCGGCATTGGCATTAATTACACCTATACCGATGAAGATTCAAATAATTATGATGATGAAGGTGATGTGATTGGCAGGGTTGGTTTATCTGAGCATAGCTATAACTTACTGACTTATTATGATGATGGCACCTTAAGTATTCGTTTAGCTTATAATTGGCGTGATGACTTTGTTCGCCGGGCAAGTGTTTCACTGGGGTATAATCGCCCTGAAACATTACCTGAAATAGAGAAAGCACGTGGTCAATTAGATTTAACCGCGAACTATTCAATTACCGATAAGTTCAAGTTGAGTTTCTCTGCCGTCAATCTCAATGACTCGATAACAGAGCGATATATGAAATATCAGCAGCTCGTTAATTATGTTGCCAAATCGGGCGCTAGGTATAACTTTGGCATGAGTTATCGCTTTTAGTGGCAAACCCTATATTGCCACTACAGCATAGAAGATCATAAAGGTTTAGTTTTTATTTATTACTGTTTTTACTCGCTTTCTTTTTATAAGGATTAAGTTTTTGTAAAGTAAACTCAGGGTGCTCACTACGACTTTCACTGAGCATTGCTAACATTGCTGTTAATATCTTTGGCTCTTGCTTGGCGACGTTGTTTGATTCTGCAATGTCAGTGGTTAAGTTATAAAGCTCTGCCGGTTTATCTTTAAACTTCACCAATTTCCATTGCTTATGTCTTAGTGCCTGAATAGGTCCTTGTTTTTCATTAAACTCCCAATAAAGGTAGGAATGTTTTTCTTGTTGATGAGGCTTACCTGCAAGGGTAGGCAATAATGAAATACCATCAGTTTTAGGGCAATTTATCGAGCCACTGATTTGACAAAAGGTCGGCATCATATCCCAAAATGCAGAAAGGTGAGCTGATTCACTGTTATCTTTAATCACTTTTGGCCATTTAGCTATCATAGGAACACGAATCCCTCCTTCATACAGGTCTCTTTTTTTCCCTCTAAGTGGGCCATTACTGTTAAAGAAGTTGTTGTCATATTCATGACCATTATCACTAGTAAAGATAACTAAGGTATTCTCATCAATGCCTTTTTGTTTCAATACGTTGAGTAGCTTACCTATATCTTTATCCATTCTTGATACCATGCCGGCATAAGTGGTATTACCTTCGAGATCATTTTTATAATGACCATTGGTCTTCATCGCTCGCTTGGGCCAACCTAAAGACTGGTACGGCTTTTTAGAATCCTCAGGTACGGTCAGAGCTAAGTGAGGAATGGTGTAAGCGAGGTATAAAAAAAACGGCTGTTCAGTTTTTTGTCTATTGACAAAATCAATGGCTTTATCAGTAAATAAATCATGAGTATAGATACCTGTATTGGTTAAATAGTCATTTTGCTTAAGCAAGTAAGCTTGGTTATTTTCAAATAATCGATGCCAATAATAGTGGTGCGCCTCACTGTGTGTTTTCACCCCAAAAAAATAGTCAAAACCCTGAGCAAGCGGCATTGATTGATGATCGTTTTCAGCGGCTTCAGACAAGCCCCATTTTCCGATTGCAGCAGTACTATAGCCTTGCTTTTTTAACATTTTAGCTAAGGTATTGTCTTGATGGGATAAATCAACCGGTTTACCACTATTTGTCCATCTAGGATTACCTCTAATGGGGCTGTGTCCCGAGTGTAGCCCTGTTAATAAACTTGCTCTAGAAGGACCGCAAACAGTCGAGCCTGCATAGTGTTGAGTAAAACGCATGCCATCTAGCGCTAACTTATCAAGGTTAGGTGTTTTGATCTTTTGTTGACCGTACGAGCCTATATCGCCATAACCTAAGTCATCAGCCATTATATAGATAATATTGGGCTTATTTATCTGATCATTTCTGACATTTTTACTTGGTGTATCTGCGTGAGCTGCTGATTGCCAGCCAGTAATAAAAACAAAGATGCATAACAACAGTTGCAGGTGAGTTAATTTCATAGGGTTACCTAAGGTTAGTGAGCTGATTAGTAAAGAATTCAGCTAAAGCGCTAATGATAAGACGAATAAGCTACTCAAATCCGCCATCTTCATCATAAAAAATAACGACAACAAGGCTCGTGGTAATGATTGATTTCCTTATGTTTGAGTGATGATGTGTGCAAGTGCTTAATGAAAAAACACAGCGAGATAGTGGAAAATATATTGTTATTCGTCTTAGTAATCAGACGCAATAATTTATAGAGAAAAATAATGATTAAAAAAATATCAATTGTCGCTAGTACTTTACTCACCTTAATGCAGATAAATAACGCTCAAGCCGCCGGTGCAGAAGCTCAAGCAAGTAATGACAAGCCGACTAAGCCCAATGTTGTCATTTTTTATATTGATGACTTGGGGTATGGCGATTTGGGAAGTTACGGTGCTATTGGTGTTGAAACCCCCTCAGTTGATAAACTTGCTCAACAAGGAGTGAGGTTTACCGATGCGCATAGCTCTGCCGCAACATGCACGCCATCTCGCTATTCATTGTTAACAGGTGAACATGGTTTTCGTAATAATGCCGCTATTTTACCCGGTGATGCACCGGCACTTATCAGACCGGGTAAAGCAACGTTACCGTCAATGCTAAAAAAGGCCGGTTACCAAACCGCTGTTGTCGGTAAATGGCACCTAGGCTTAGGTAATGGCAATGTTGATTGGAATGGTGATGTTAGCCCTGGACCACTTGATATAGGTTTTGATTATAGTTTTTTACTCCCTGCAACAGGTGATCGCGTACCGACGGTTTATCTTGAAAATACCCGCGTGGTTAATTTAGATAAAAATGATCCGATTACTGTCAGTTATAAAGAAAAAGTCGGCACACGACCAACACGCCTTGAACGCCCTGACTTAGCGAGAATTGTCGCTGATGATCAACACAGTGAAACTATCATTAATGGTGTTAGTCGTATTGGTACTATGGCAGGCGGTGAGTCTGCACTATGGGTTGATGAAGATTTCCCTGACGTTTTTACTGATAAAGCGATAGATTTCATTCGAGCCAATAAAAACAAGCCGTTTTTCCTATTTCACTCTTATCACGATATTCATGTGCCGCGTTTGCCTAACCCAAGATTTAAGGGGAAAAGTAAAATGGGCCCTCGTGGTGATGCCATAGTGCAAATGGACTGGATGGTTGGCAAAGTGATAAATGAGCTTGAACAACTAGGTCTTAAGGAAAATACCTTGATTATTTTTACCAGTGATAATGGCCCGGTATTAACCGATGGGTATGACGATCAAGCTATCGAACTCTTGGGTGAGCATAAACCATGGGGACCATTTAGAGGTGGAAAATACAGCGCTTTTGAAGCAGGAACACGTATGCCAACCATTGTTTCTTGGCCTGGAAATACGCAGAACGGTGTCAGTGATGTACTGATTTCACAAATGGATATTTATGCCTCTTTGGCAAAACTTGTTGGCGTACCTTTAGCGAAAGGGGAAGCACAAGATAGTGAAGAGCACTTATCTGCTCTGTTAGGTAAAAAAGAGCATGCACGTGTTGAACTGGTTGAAGAGTCAGTGGCAACCAATTCCCTTCGATTTAACCAGTGGAAATATATCGCGCCAGTAAAAAACAATAATGTTGCTGCATTTCTTGCCCATAAAAACATTGAAGGCGGTTTTTCTCAGAGCCCACAGCTTTATGATCTCAATAAAGATATCAATGAACAAAATAACCTAGCGGATAAAAATCCACAGCTGGTTAAAAAGCTGCAGCGTCGTCTAACTGAAATTGTTACCTCTGGGTACTAATTAACTGATTAATTCAGGGTTTACCTTTCAGGGCTCATAAACCAGAGCGTAGCAAGCGCTCTGCATAACAATAAAAGATAAAGTTCATCGGAGTAACATATGACGGTATCGGTAGCTGTTCATCAACACTTTATAAAGTTCAGCAATTTTTTCACAGCAAAACAACTGATAAAAAACATTCTGCTTTCAACGGGGATAGCGGTAGGTTTGTTTGGCTGCGGGCACGAACAAGTAAATAAAGAAATATCAAAGCCTTCAGTTAATGCACTCAGTGTGGATTGGGAAAACCCTGAAGTATTTGAACGAAATAAACTTCCCGCCCGCGCATCGTTTTTTGCTTATGAGTCAGCCCAGTTAGCGTTTGATAATCAAGTGGAAAAATCGTCAAGGTTTTTATCATTAAATGGCACATGGAAATTTAATTGGGTTGATAAACCACAATTAAGACAAGTTGATTTTTATAAAACTGGTGTTGATGTGAGCCAGTGGCACAATATTACCGTTCCTGGCAATGTTGAACGACAAGGTTTTGGTACACCGCACTACCTAAACATTGATTATGTCTTTCCTGCAGAACAGCCCAATATTCCTCACAATTATAACCCGGTAAGCGCTTATGTGAAATACGTAGACCTACCTGATAAATGGCAAGGCATGGAAGTGAGTATTCACTTTGGTGCGGTTAACTCAGCCATGTACCTTTGGGTTAATGGAGAAAAAGTCGGTTACAGCCAAGGATCAAAACTGCCGGCAGAATTTAATATTACCGAGCATCTCAATAAAGGAAAAAATAAAATTGCCGTTGAAGTCTATCGTTGGTCAGATGGCAGTTATTTAGAAGATCAAGACGGTTGGAGCTTAAGTGGCATTGAGCGTGATGTCTATTTATATGCCACACCCAAAAGTCACATTGAGGACTTTACGGTTTCATCCGCTTTAGTGAATAACTTCCAAGATGGTCAACTTGATGTACAAGTAGACCTTTCTACGGGTCTCTCTGCTTCAGCACTCTCTGCTTCAGCACTCTCTGCTTCAGCACAAGGTCAACAGCTGACTGTGGTTGCTAAGCTTTTTGATAATAACAAAGAAATTTTTACTGCTAAAAAGTCTTCTGACTCAAGCAATCAGTCAAATAAGCAAGCAAATAGCAAAAAAGTAACTTTCTCTGCTCGTCTCAAAAACGTTGCTGCTTGGTCAGCGGAAAGCCCTAAGCTCTATCAACTTGAATTAACCTTGTTCGATAAAGTAGGCGAAGTACAAGAAGTTATTCGCCAAAATGTCGGCTTTAGAACACTCGCTATGGAAAATGGCTTGTTCCTCGTGAATGGCAAGCCGGTAACCATTCGTGGTGTAAATCGTGTCGAACATCATGCCACCGGTGGGCGAACGTTAACTAAAGCCTCAATGGAAAAAGATATTCAATTGATGAAATCACTTAATATCAATGCAGTGCGAACAGCACATTTCCCTAATGATGCTTACTGGTATGAACTAACCGACAAGTACGGTTTGTATGTATTAAATGAAGCGAACATCGAATCACATAAATACATGCAAATTGGCAATCAGCCAGATCAGCGTCAACAAATTGATGATAAGGCTATCACCGCACAAGATAAACAAAAGAAAAAAACATTTAACCGTGAAGAAAATCAAAAGCAGCATCACTTGGCTTATAAGCCCGAGTGGCAAGCGGCACATATTTCTCGTGTTGCGCGAATGGTTGAGCGTGATAAAAACTATCCGTCTGTGATTTTATGGTCATTAGGTAACGAAGCGGGGTTAGGTAATGCTTTTGAAAAAGCAGCTCAGTGGATTAAAGACAATGAGCCATCTCGTCCAGTCACCTATGGTGGCTGGGGCACTCGTACTGGGCACTTTATGCTGGATTATTCTGAAATTTATACGCCCATGTATGACAGTGTTGAGGAGCTGGCCGATTACGCCAGTCAGGGTTTTGATAAACCACTTATCATGGCGGAATATGCTCATGCCATGGGCAACAGCGTTGGTAACTTAAATAAATACTGGCAAGTCATCTATAAGCATGAGAAATTGCAAGGTGGTTTTATTTGGGACTGGGTTGATCAAACCTTTTTAGAGACCAATGAAGCGGGTAAAAACTATTGGGCTTATGGTGGCGATTTTAACGATGGCAAAAATAACAAAAACTTTTTAGCCAATGGCTTAATTCAACCGGATCGCACGTTGAACCCTCATGCCCATGAAGTGAAGAAAGTGTATCAACCGGTTGAGTTCGATGCTTTTGATCAAGGTGACTTTAAAGTGAGTTTGATCAACCGTTATGATTTTATCGATTTATCACACCTTAAATTTACTTGGACTTTAGAGGAGGATGGTAAGGCTATTGCCACGGGGAAATTAAACTTACCAACCGTCGAAGCCGGACAAAAAACTGACGTAGCACTTCCACTAAAACAGTTAAGACAAAAAGCGGGCGCAGAGTACTTTGTCACGATTAAGGCCATTGAAAACCAGGGTAATAATGCCTTAATACCTAAAGGGCATATGATTGCTTGGCAGCAATTCCCTGTTGAAAATAAGGTGAGTACTGTAAGAAAAACGCCAATAAATCCTCATCAACAAACTATATCGTCAAGTAAAGTCAATTTAGTTGAAACCGCGAAAGCGATCAGTCTAACAAATGAAAAAGTCTCGATTATTTTTGATAAAGCCTCAGGTTTATTAAGCCAATATCAAATCAACAACATTGATTTAATAGATCAAGGTTTATCGGGCAATTTCTGGCGAGCGGTTACCGATAATGATAAAGGTTGGGGTGTGCACTACAAACTGAATGTTTGGCAAGCAGCATCGACACAACAAGACCTTGAATCGATTGCAGCAGAACAAGTCAGTAACCACACTGTAGTTGTTACCACAGTGCATAATCTGGCTGATAATGTTGCAACACTGACAACGCAATATCGTGTATTAGGCAATGGGCAAATTCATATCAATACACAGTTAACGCCGCTTAAAGAAAACCTGCCACTGATGCCTCGTGTTGGCATGCACATGCAAATGCCTAAAGCGTTTCAGCAACTTGAGTGGTTTGGTCGAGGGCCTTTATCAAGTTATAGCGACAGAAAAACCAGTATGGCCATAGGCTTGTACCATTCAAACGTAGCAGAGCAACTACATGATTATGCAAGACCACAAGAGTCGGGCAATAAAAGCGATGTGCGTTGGTTTACTCTAACGGATGAACACGGTAATGGTTTAAAAATATCAACCAACACACCGTTAAATATCACCGCAGTACCGCTAAATAAATTTGATTTATACAATGTTACACAAGCACCACGTCACAGTGCGGGCGTTATCTTAAGTGACACTACCACGGTTCGGATTGATAAGTTGCAAATGGGCGTTGGTGGCGATAATAGCTGGGGCGCAATGCCACATGATGAGTTTCTCATTCTCGCAAAATCCTATCAGTTTGAATTCACCTTAACCCCAGTTATGAAGTAGATAAATATTATGATTATGACATCTTTAAGCTTAGAAAAAGTGGCGAAAACATTCGCTAGTTTTATTGTATTAAGTGTGTCCTTTTTAGGTCATACGACACAAGTCAATGCTACAAAAGGCAATGCTCAGCAAGATAAGCCAAACATCATTGTTATTATGAGTGATGATGCCGGTTATGCTGATATTGGCTTTAGTGGTGATACCTTTGGCAAGGCTAACTTTTCGACGCCTCATTTAGATAAGTTAGCCAGTAGTGGCGTTAAATTTACGCAAGGTTATGTGACTGCGTCTGTATGCAGTCCATCGCGTGCCGGTATGTTAACGGGGCGCTATCAGCAGCGTTTTGGTCATGAATACAACTTGCCCGTTAAACCCGAGCCAGGCGATGTTGAAAAGTTTAATGGTATGAATGTTAATGAAATAACCATGGCAGATCACCTTAAAGCAGCAGGTTATAAAACAGGATTGATCGGTAAGTGGCACCTAGGGCTAGCGGAGCAGTTTCATCCAAATAATCGGGGATTTGATGAGTTTTATGGCTTATTAGGTGGCGGTCGCAGTTACTGGGAAATAGCGGGTAACGATACTGAGTACCGTAAAATGCGCCGTAATAACAAGGACGAAAAACATCAAGGCTATTTAACCGATAGCTTAGGTGAAGAAGCAATTTCCTTTATCAAGCGCTATCAAGAACAGCCATTTTTCTTGTACCTTTCATATACCGCGGTTCATGCACCGATGGAAGCTAAACCTGAGCATGAAAAATTGCTTAAACATATCAAAGATGAACAGCGTCGTACTTTAGCCGCTATGACCTTGGCGCTGGATGACTCTGTTGGCCAAGTGATGTCGACACTTGATAACTTGCAGCTAACAGAAAATACCTTAGTGGTGTTTTTGAATGATAACGGTGGCCCTTCAGATTATAACTATTCAATTAATAAACCCTTTTCTGGCGTTAAAGGCACCCTGTATGAAGGTGGCGTGCGAGTTCCATTTACCATGTCATGGCCGGGCCATATTAAAGCAGGCACTCAATACGATGACGTGGTCTCGTCACTTGATATTTTACCGACGGCATTAGCCGCAGCTAAAGCAAAGCCCGTAGGAAAAAACAAACTTGATGGTGTTGATTTAGTGCCATTCATTAATAAGTCAATTGATAGTAAACCTCATCAAACATTGTTTTGGCGTCGTGCCGCTTTTGCTGCCGTACGTGATGGCGACCACAAATTAATACGATATCCAGACAGACCTGCGGTTTTATACAATGTTGCCCAAGATATCAGTGAGAGCAACAATATTGCCGACGAAAACCCTCTGTTAGTAAGGAAATTAATGAAAAAGCTTTTTGCTTGGGAAACAGAGCTCCAAGCGCCGATGTTTTTAACCCATTCAAAATGGATTAAACAAAACCGCGAACGTTACTCTCGTTACACCGACATAGACAAGCAGTAGAGGCTATCTAATGAAACACCTAATGAATTTAAAAACCGTAAAAAAACTCTTATTCACTGGCTTACTTGCTTATTCATCAACCTCACTGGCCAGTGAAAAACCAAACTTCATTGTTATTCTTACTGATGATCAAGGTTATGCTGATGTTGGCTTTAACGGCAGTGATGACATTATCACCCCTAACATTGACCGCATTGCCAATGAAGGCACAAGGTTTACTAATGGTTATGTGACTTATGCTGTATGCGGACCAAGTAGAGCAGGGCTATTAACCGGACGCTATCAGGGGCGTTTTGGTTTTGGTCGCAATCCTATTATTGATCCAAGCGATGCTACTTCTGGTTTACCGCTTGAAGAGCAGATGATCTCTGAAGTACTAAAACCCGTGGGTTATACCTCCAGTATTATTGGCAAGTGGCACATGGGTACCCATGAAAAATTCCGCCCAAATAAACGAGGTTTTGATCATTTCTACGGGTTTTTATCAGGTGGTCATAAATACTTTCCTGAAGATCTCACCATTGATAGCATCGAAAATGCCAAAAAGGACTGGTCTTGGTATAACACCAAGATTATGGAAAATGATAAACGTGTTGAGATTGATGAATACTTAACTGATGAGTTATCTAATGAAGCGGTTAAGTTTATTGAACGAGAACAAGATAAACCCTTCTTTTTATACCTTGCGTACAATGCACCGCATACACCCCTTCAGGCAAGCCAAGAATATTTAGATAGAAATACTCATATAAAAGACAAAAAACGTCGCACTTATGCCGCTATGGTAACCGCGGTTGATGATGGTGTCGGGCGCATCCTCGCTAAATTAAAGCAGCTTGGCCTTGATAACAATACTATGGTGTTCTTTTTGTCAGACAATGGCGGCGCCAAAAATAATGCCTCTGATAATGGCGAGTTAAGAAACTTTAAAGGCAGCAATTTTGAAGGTGGCATTCATGTACCCTTTGCTGTGCGTTGGCCTGGCAAGGTACCAGCAGGCATGGATTATCAAAAACCTGTTAGCTCGTTAGATATTCTTGCCACATTCGCTGATATTACTAAAGCACCTATTGCTAAAGAACGTCCACTCGATGGCGTTAACTTAATGCCGTTTATTACCGGTGAAAACAAAGGTACGCCACATGATGTGCTCTTTTGGCGTGCATTTGACCAAGGCACCTTAGCGACACGTCGTGGTGATTCTAAAGTCATTAACTCAGACAGAGACGGTGATCATCTTTATGACTTAGCCGATGATTTATCTGAGCAGAACAATCTACTTAAAGCCAAGCCAAAGTTATACCAGCAACAGTTAGAAGAAGTGAAAGCATGGGAGAAAGGATTAATCGATCCGATTTTTAAACCGTTGCAAGGGCGCCATAGCGAAAATGAACATGTTAAGAAGCCGCATAAGTAATATTGCACTTGCTAATGTTTTGGCGTTCGATGCGATTGTGCATGGCTAACAGCCCCTAGTAAAAGAATACAAAAGGAGAAGTAAGGGACTTAAATCTATGTAGCAAGGATGTTGAAGTGATTATCAACTTAACAAGTAAATGGGTGGTAATTATTTCAAGATACTTGAGATCCATTCTTCAAGAATGGTCATGTGAAGTTATTTATTAACCTCACTTTAAAATAAAAATAAGAGCAATTTACAAATTGTTTGGAGAGCAGGATGAATAAATATTTTGTTATGAGTATGGCTGTTTCAGCAAATTTAGTGCTGACAGCTAGTGCATTTGCAGACGATATAGAAAGAAAGGTGCTTGGTACGGTAAAGCAGCAAACCGCATCGTCATCGTTTACCAAAGTAAAAGAAATTGATGGTATTACCTACGGCTTAACTCGTCATAAAGATGCTGTCGGTAACTTTGATAAAGTTACCGTTGATCGTTGGTTAGCCAATGAAAACAAATGGGCAGGAACACCACAAACAATTTTCACCAACCAAGATGTTCGAGATGCTGGCGCTGCTCAAGGTGAAAATTATACCTATAACCAATTTGAAGCGCTGAAATGGTTCACTTGTCCAGGCTCAGGTAAAATGTCATTTTACGCTAAACGCATTAACGCTGATGCAAATGGAACAAAAGACTATATAAACGGTAAGCAATTATTTGGTGCTACGGTTACCACATCAGCAGGCGAAGCAGACTCTGTGTATAATGCCATACGTATTGGTTTTCCTTACGGTACAGCATCGGGTGATTTAGGTAATATGTCAGTTGATGGCAAAAGTTATATTATTTCAGCTGGTCGTGATGACCATACTATTCGTTTTATTCAATTAACGGATGATTGTAGTGATATTGTTGATGCTAATGTACCAGATGCTGAGCCAGCGAATACCTTGCAATGGTATAAAGATGATGGCAGTGCTGAGCCACGTGAAGCCCCTTCAATTTTTCAGCATAATGGCTACTTTTATGTGATGACTTCTGGCGCTACCGGCTGGCGACCAAATCAACAAAAATATGCTTATAGCCAAGACTTTTTGGGCGAATGGTCTGAAATGATCTCAATTGGCGATCGCACGGCCTATCACAGCCAAGTATTTTGGGTAAAAGGTATTGAAGCCGACAATGGCTCTGGTCAGCAAGCTAAAATATTTAGTGGTACACGTAATGCTCAGGTGTGGAATGAAAAATCATCTGACAGTAGAGATGTTTGGACACCTATCTATTTTAATACCCCAGAAAGTTTAGCGACTAACTATTACGATTATATCGATATTAATCATACTTCAGGTGATATTACTGGTGGCCATTATGACCATGGAACCCGCTTAACTATCAGCTCTGCTCATTTAGAAGGTTTTGCTGATTCTTTAGCAAATATCATCGATGGTGATGAATCTACCAGTTGGTACAAAGGAAACGAATCAGGTCGTGATGTCATTGTTTATGATCTGGGTTCACCGCAAATGGTCAAAGCGATGAAACTAAAACAATATGACAACTTTAATACCAATAAACTTGGCGAAGTAGAACAAAAAGTTTTTAAAATTCGTGTTGAAGTCGGTGATGGTACAAATTACAACACGGTGTTTGAAGATATTGTCCCATCAATCTCTTGGTTACAATCATTAGATTTAGATGATAGTGAAGGACAGTTTGTTAAAGTGACACGTTTAACTACCTACAACGGTGGCAACGATGTCATTCACAAGCACTTTGGCTTTTATGAAACTGAATTCTGGGGACAGGCCAAAAATGAACAAGCACTCATTAATGATGATTTTTCTGATGATGTAGATGGGCAATTGCCTATCAATTGGAAAGTATATAACTCTAATGGCAACGTATTTGCTGCAGTAGTTGATAATGCAGACGGTAAAGTGCTGGCTATTACAGATAATGCCAACAGCGGTGCTTCATATGTTAGCAAGGAATTTACCGCACAAAGCGGCTCAGAATTAGTCTTTTCAACCTCGGTTAAATTTCCTATTTTAGGCAAAGGGGAAAGAGTTCAACTTCAGCAAGGAAGTACTAAAGCGATCATTTTAGAAAACTCTGCTGCTGCCGGAGGGTTAGCCTTTATTAATAGCGATAATCAGCATATTAAAGTGGCTGATATTACTGCTGATACCTGGTTAAACATTGAAATTAAGCTAAGTACCGATTCAGACAGTTATGATATTTATTTAAACGGTGAAATGGTGTGGGGCGGAGGTGTATTTCATAGCGCTGTAACAGCAATTGATAAGGTTGTCCTTGCTAGTGGTTGGGGTAATCATACGTCGGTAACATATTTTGATGAGGTTTCATTTTATGGTCCTATCCATGGTGACCCAGTTGACCCAGTTGACCCAGTTGACCCAGTTGACCCAGAAGTTAGCACTTTACTCAGTGATGACTTTGAAAATGGCTTTTCCGGTTGGATAGTTGAAAAAGATAGTTGGACCATAGTAAACGATGGTAACGATAAGGTCTTAACTAAAGCAACAACTTCGGGTACTGGTTTTATTCATCAAGGGGATAGCAGTTGGAGCGACTATACCGTATCTGCTGATATTAAGCGTCTAGGTCAATCGTCTGCTATTTTAGGTCGCTATCAAGCAAGCAATACCTATTATCAGTTTGCGATAAAGGATAATGGTACATACCTTTTAAATGTTAATAACAATGGTAGCTGGAGTAAATTATCTGAAGGAAGCTTTAGTAGTAATACTTCAGATTATTATAACTTGTCGATGAGATTTATAGACAATCAAATTACAGTGGCTATTGATGGTCAGCAAGTTGGTCAAGTAACTAATTCAGCTATCAGCAGTGGTGAAGTTGGTTTCAGAAGTCAAAATGGAGCTTCAAGTTTTGATAACCTTGAGGTTATAACCCCGTAATTATCATTATAAATGATGCTTAAAGTTGTCAGTTTTAATAGGTAGTCGATGAATGACTACCTATTTTACGCCATACAATAAAGGGTAGTTAATTCAACTCATTATATTGGTTTTTTGGTAATATAATAAATTATTTGTAACATTTTATGGTGGATATCTTTAGATGATTCGTCATTAAAATAAGTGACTGTAAATTAATTTATCCGTGTGAGTTTTTAGCTAATGACTATGAATAATGTTAACCGAAGAAATAAGGCATATTAAAATGATTTTCTTGAAGACACTGTTATTTATGATTGTTATAACATTGGTTTTAGTATGCAGCAGTGTTGCATGTGCTGCCTCGAAACCCAATATTCTCTGGATTTATGTTGAGGATATGAATGATTGGATGGGCGCTTATGGCGATAATACCGTAGCGACCCCTAATATAGATTTATTGGCAAAACAGGGGGTACGGTTTAACAATGCAATAATGCCAGCACCCGTATGTTCATCAACTCGTTCAGCGATTATTACTGGTGCAATGCCAACAACGCTAGGGGTTCATAACCACAGAAGCTCTCGAAGCGAAAGTGCGCAAATTTACTTGCCTAAAGGTTATAAAACTATTGTTGAACTCTTTAATCAGCAAGGTTATCAAACTTTTAATATGGGCAAAGAAGATTATAACTTTCATTATAAACACAGTGAGCTATTTTCTTTTGACCCGCTTAATGAAAGGTTAAATAAATATCGTGCTAACCCTAAAGTCAGGGTGCAAAAAGGCGGTTACTTCAAACTCAGTGAACTTGATAAAAATAAGCCTTTTTTTGGTCAAATCCAACTGGAGGGTGGAAAAGACAAAGCTAAGGCAATAACGCCTGTTGATCCAAAATTGATGCGAGAGAAAATTCCACCTTATTATCCGACACACCCAACTTTCTTAGCAGCATGGGCACGTCACTATGAACAAATCGCTATTACCGATATGCGTGTAGGTAAAATTTTAGCAGAGTTAAAAGATAATAATCTCTTGGATAATACCGCAATCTTTTTCTTTACCGACCACGGTATGGTACTGCCGCGTCATAAACAGTTTGTCTATGAAGGAGGACTGCGTGTTCCCTTTATTGTCAGTTGGCTTAAAGGCAATGATAAACTTCGCGCTAATGGCGCCGTGCGTGAAGATATTATTAATGGTATAGATATTGGTACTAGTTCGTTAGCTATTGCCGGTATTACTATTCCAGACGATATGGAAGGAGATGATATTTTTGCTAAGGACTATCAAGAGAAATCTTACACTATCGCAGCAAGAGATAGGTTAGATTATACCTTCGATAGAATTCGGGCTGTGCGTACTAAGCAATTTAAATATATAAAAAATTACTACCCAGAACGCGCCTACATGCAGGCGCAGTATCGTGATTTACACCCGAAAAAGTTTCCTTTTATGACGGCTTATAAGGTGTTATTTAGCGAAGGAAAACTCACTGAGGCCCAAGCTGCATTTATGGCCGCTACAAGGCCAAAAGAAGAGCTTTATGATTTAGTTAACGATCCTCACGAAATTCACAACTTAGCCAAGGATGGCGATCATCATCAGACCTTGATAGAACATAGAAAGCTGTTAACTGATTGGATTAAAACAACTGGCGATAAAGGGCAATTTAGTGAGTCTGATGCAGGAATAGCAGAAGTCATTGAGCAGTGGGGAGAGCATTGTATTAGCGTTGAGTGCAATGCTTATCGGCAAAAGCATGGCCACTAATTGTCTATCTTTGCTTGTTAATGCCTAACAGAAAGGAAGGTGGGTGGTGAATAGACTAATTTTTCTTTTATTTTTAACGGTTAGCTATTTATATTCACCACAACTGCGTGGTCAGCACATCAATATTGAGGTCGGCACTGTAGCGGCCAATGATATAGAAAAAGTTTTTCGAGAAAACATGGCTAACCAAACATGTTTAGATATCAAAGCCTACACATATAAAGGCTCTACCAGAGTTTATGCTGAAGCATTACTTATTTGCCAAGCACTGATGTTGGGCGGTATAGAGCCTATTTTTAACTTTCATCAATTCCCTAATTTTGGACGAGCATTAAAAGAACTGAAAAAGGGCACCATACATATGATGTTCAGTACGGCTTGGTTAAGTCAGCAACAAAGCTACTTCTTTACATCAGAGCCATTAATCTTATCAGGGGAGTTTGAAAAAGGTATCTATACACTGACTGATCATGTTGAACTACTCAAGGTGAAGGATTTAAATGGACTAAAGACATTTGCTGCCATTTCAAGTAATCAGTTTCTTAATGATTGGAAGATGCTTTCTGATATGGGGATTGAAATATATAGCAACCCTCGCTGGGAGCTACTGTTTAAAATGTTAAAAGCAAAACATGGCGACTTTATTTTGGCTGAATTTTCACCAGAGCCTGACTTGAGTATCATAACGGCAGGGGTAAAACTGATTCCGGTACCTAATGTCAAAGTTACTTTTAAAGACTCAAGACATATTTTTGTTAACAAGGATAAAGATAATTCAGCAATAATTTTTTCAGCGCTACAGTCAGGGATAAAAATACTTCGACAGCAAGGCAGGATAAAAAAAGCTTACCAAGATCTTGGCTTTTATAATGATAAAACTAAAAGTTGGCTATCACTTTGCTGTGAATAAAACAGACACTTACTTTCCTTAAAAAAATACTGAGAAGATAATGATAAGAATAATAGCAATGTTAGCGTTTTCACTTGTGCTTATTAATAAGTCTTATGCGACAGATTATTATATTCACCCTCAGGGAAATGATAATAATACGGGCTTAACAGCAATGGCGCCATGGCAATCGTTGAGTAAGGCTAGTGATCAGCAATATCAACCGGGAGATAGGTTGCTTTTAGCTAAAGGCCAGCAGTTTTATGGCATGTTATCGCTTAATCAGCAACAGGGACAATTGAATAAACCAATACAAATCTCTAGTTATGCAACCTCAGATAGCAGTGAACAATTTGCCTATATAGAGGCTGGTAATAACAATGCCGCGCTATCAATCATCAACAGTAGCTATATTGAAATTACCGAACTTGCTTTATCTGGGACAACAGCAACCCCAAAATCCAAGTCAAAATATTTACAAGTAAAACCGATGCGATTAGGTGTCTTGGTAAAAGCAACACAGCCTGGTGATTATCAGGGGATCGTTTTAAAAAACCTTACAATTAAAGATGTATTTTATCATCAAGTGGGATTTCAACGAGGCGACAAAGAAGTTAAAACAGCCAATGGACAACAAAGTTATGGTTGGGGCATACGTGTTATTAATAACCTAAAAAATGCTAGCATTTCCAATTTAACCATCAGCAATAATACCGTAACTAATATCGCTCACACGGGCATCAAATTTACCTCTAAATATCAAAAGATTTCAGATATACGTGTCACTCACAACGAAGTGACACATACAGGTGGCCCGGGCATTCAACTGAGTGGCGTGAAAAACGGCTATTTTGGCCATAACCTAGTGAACTACTCCGGCAGTAATGATGATTCAAGAAAGTGGGGTAGGGGCAGCGGTTTATGGACCTGGAGTAGTGATAACATTCTTATTGAGCACAATGAATTTAGCAATGCCAGTGGCCCTGGTGACTCTGCAGGTGTGCATATCGACTTTAATTGCAGTCATGTTGTGGTTCAGTACAACTTAAGTACAAACAATGCAGGCGGCTTTTGTGAAATATTGGGTAATAATTTTAATAATGCTTATCGATATAATATCAGTGTTAATGATGGCCATAGAGTTAAAGGGGTTGAAGGTGCTTTTCAGGAAGGAAAAATATTTTGGTTAAGTGGCTACCAAGGTCAAAATAATGCGAGAAAAGGGCCTTTTAATAGCTACTTTTACAATAATACTATTTATGTTGATGAGTCTATTGAGACTAAGATAGCGATAGATAAAAGGGCTGATGGTATTTTAATTGCTAATAATATTTTTCATATTGTTGGCAAAAGCAAAGCGGTTTTAGGGGACCAATATGTCGCAGATACGGCTAACGCTTCAGTGGCTAAAAATGTCTTTTTTGAAAACAACCTGTATTTAAAGCAGGATAATTGGCCTGAAAAAGTCATGATAAAAGATTCTAACCCTATTTATGGTGATGCACAGTTTTTAAATAAAGGCGGTTTAACCAAGGCTGATTATACACCTACCAACATCACATTAATTAAAGGTAAAGGCATTAATATTATGCCGTTAGCTAATGATGCTGTTGGTTTGAAAGTAGGTTTAAAACTTCAAAAAGATATTTTAAATAACCCCATAGGTAAGCAACCAAGTTTAGGGGCTATTGAAGTAAGGTAGTTAAGCGCTTAACCTGCTTTAAAGCTGGTTGATTCTCGTTTAACTAACCTTGGGATGTATTTGCAGTGCTTATCATTGTTTTTTGTTGCTTGTTTTGAAACCAGTTCAATACCAATGTTTGCTGCGTGCATGGCCATTTCTTCTACAGGATAATTCAGCGTACTCAGTTTTGGTCGTGAATACCTTGATAATAAAACATCATCAAAACCCAGAACGGAAATGTCCGATGGTACTTTAAAGCCATTGTCTTCAAGGGTTGAAATAGCGCCAATAGCCATGGCATCGTTATAAACGAACACCGCAGAAAAACGTTTACCAGAGGCAAGCAACTTTTGTGTTGCTATCTCTCCGCCTTGTAATGTTGGTTCGCCAAACTCAATGAGCTGTGCATCAAGCATAACCCCGGTAGACTTAAGTTCATCTTGAAAACCTTTTAATCTAAGCAAAGGATCATCTATCTGATATTTACTGGAGATACAGGCGAAACTCTTATGCTCTAGTGCCAATAAATGACGTGCAGCGATTTTACCGCCCTCAAGGTTATCTAACCAAACACAGCGTTGCGCAATTTCTTCAATATAGCGGTCTATGAGTACCAGACCCGGGACCTTGTTAGCCAACTCAATCAATACTTGATCAGATAGCTTCTTGCTATGAACAACCATAACATCACAGCGTCTTTCAATGAGCAAATTAATGGCCTGCATTTCTGTTTCAGCAGTGACCAAACCGGTACTTAATAATAACTGCATATCTTTTTGACGGGCAACGATCTCAACGCCTTGTGCCAGAGAGGCAAAAAAAGGATCAACTAAGTCAGGGATAACAACACCTAGCGTAGTACTTTTTTGTGTCACTAAAGCGCGAGCATTGGCATTCGGGCTGTAGTTTAAATCCGCCATTACCTTGGTAACTTTTTCAATGGTCGCTTTACTGACTTTGGGTCCGTTATTTAAAACCCGAGAAACGGATGCTACTGAAACACCTGCGACACGTGCTACGTCTTTGATTGTTGCCATAAGGGTAAATGTTTACATAGTTGTTATTTATTTTGGTGTTGATGAAATATACACTAAATAGTGGCTTAGCATCAAGTTAGCTTTAATTTTAAACAAGGGCTTGCACAAACAGGGGTAAACGTTTACCCTTGTTTCATGTTTTACTTATTGTGACTTAAAATATTATGACCATGGCATTTGATCCAACTGAACATCCACACCGAAGATACAATCCATTAATCGATGAATGGGTACTCGTTTCGCCACACCGAGCAAAAAGACCTTGGCAAGGGCAGGTAGAGAAACTTGATGAGCAAGAAAAACCTGCTTTTGATAAAGATTGTTTTTTATGTGCGGGCAATACGCGTATTAATGGTGAGATTAATGATGATTACAAGGAAACCTTTGTTTTTACCAATGACTTTGCTGCTATCAAGCAAGATACGCCTAGTGTGAGCAGTGATGACCCACTGTTTAAAATGGCGACAGAGCAAGGTGAAAGTCGTGTTATTTGTTTCTCTCCTGATCACAGCAAAACCTTGCCGCAACTTAGTGTAAAAGAAATTACCCGTGTTGTTGATACTTGGCAGAGTCAGTGTGAAGAGTTAGGGAAAACGTATTCATGGGTGCAAGTTTTTGAAAATAAAGGCAGTGTCATGGGCTGCTCTAATCCACATCCACATGGCCAGATTTGGGCACAACAACAACTACCTACCTTGGTGATGAAGAAACAAAACGCACAATCGTCTTATTTTGCTCAGCATGGCAGTAATTTATTACAAGACTATGTTGCTAGAGAGCTTGATAACCAAGAGCGCATTGTTGTATCAAATGATGATTGGCTAGTTGTTGTGCCGTATTGGGCTGCATGGCCGTTTGAAACCTTGTTATTACCTCGTTTTGCTGTCTCGCGTATAACCGAGCTAAATGAGGCTCAAAAATCATCGCTTGCTGATATTCTTCAACAAATCACTATAAAGTATGACAATTTATTTAATTGTTCTTTCCCTTATTCAATGGGCTGGCATGGTGCACCTTTTGATGGGCAAGCGCATGATGAATGGACTTTACATGCCAGTTTCTTTCCACCATTGTTGCGATCAGCCACGGTACGTAAATTTATGGTCGGCTACGAAATGATGGCTGAAGCACAGCGTGATTTAACGGCAGAGCAAGCCGCACAACGGTTACGTAATTTGCCTGCAACTCATTATAAGGAACAAGACTAATGACTTCACCCTTTACTAAGCACCAAGATGTTGAACAACAAACGTTGGTTCAAGTTTTATTTGAGCAGCAATTTAAACGTTCAGCGGAGCTCGTTTGTCATGCACCAGGGCGGGTAAACTTAATTGGTGATCATACCGATTATAACGATGGTTTTGTTTTGCCAGCAGCAATTAATTATGGCACTACCATAGCTGCATCAGCACGTGAAGATAACATAGTTAAAGTTTATGCTCATGATTGTGACCAACAAGTCAGTGAGTTTTCTCTTGATGAAATAGTCTTTGATGAGCAGATGATGTGGAGTAATTATGTTAAAGGGTCATTACAAGCATTGTTAAAGAAGTACCCTGCTATTAAAGGCGCAAACTTAGTGGTTACTGGCAATGTCCCGCAAGGCGCTGGCCTAAGTTCATCGGCCAGTTTTGAAATTGCCATTTTAAAAGCCTTTGCCGAGCTTTATCAATTAACCTTAGATGGTGTTAATGCTGCGCTGCTTGGTCAGCAAGCTGAAAATGATTTTGTTGGTTGTAATTGTGGCATTATGGATCAGCTTATTTCTGCAATGGGGCAGCAAGGACATGCCATGCTACTTGATTGTAAGAGTTTATCTTTTGAAGATGCACCCATTCCGGAAGATTTAACCTTATTTATAATCAATTCAAATGTTAAAAGAGGTTTGGTAGATAGTGAATACAACTTGCGTCGAGAGCAATGTGAAGCGGTCGCTAAGTACTTTTCTGCTAGTGCTTTACGTGAAGTAACACTAACACAACTAAACTTGGCGCAGAAAGAAATTGAGCCAGTATTATTTAGGCGTGCTCGACATGTAATCACTGAAAATGAGCGTGCTGTAAATACATTCAAGGCGTTGAAAATTAACGATATGGCGACAATTAGTGCTGCAATGAGGGATTCTCATATCTCTTTACGTGATGACTTTGAAGTGACCACTAAAGAGATGGATGGTTTAGTTGAAATGATTGATGCTGTTCTAGGTGACAGCGGCGGTGTAAGAATGACAGGTGGAGGTTTTGGCGGCTGTGTTGTTGCCTTAGTACCTAACGACTTAGTGACACAAGTTAATGAGGTGGTGAATACCCAGTACGAAAGCCAATTTGCCTTAAAACCCAGCATCTATTTGTGCACAGCGACACAAGGTGCATTTAGATATAACTGGGTAAATATTGAGTCGGATAAAATTAAAATAAATCAATAAACTAACTCAAACAAAGAATTATAACTATAAAGAAAAGGTAAAAAACTATGGACTTTGCAAATAAATTGGGGACGATAGACAGTACAATCTTTATTGTTTATGTCATCGGGCTCCTATGCCTAGCACTGTGGGTTTCTCGCAATGAGAAAAAAGACGGTGCCAATACTGAAGATTACTTCTTAGCGAGTAAATCTCTACCTTGGTGGGCTATTGGTGCGTCTCTTATTGCCGCTAATATTTCTGCAGAGCAAATCATTGGTATGTCAGGCTCGGGTTATGCCATTGGTTTAGCCATTGCCTCTTATGAATGGATGGCGGCTATTACTCTGATTTTAGTGGGTAAATACATGCTACCTATTTTCTTGGAAAATAAAATATTCACCATGCCGCAATATCTTGAGCAGCGTTTCGATAACAAGGTTAAAACCACCATGGCGATTTTTTGGTTAGCGGTTTATACCTTTGTTAACTTAACCGCAGTGTTATGGTTAGGTGGCATGGCCATTGAAACCGTCGCGGGTGTTGATTGGATGTTTGGCATGATTTTCCTTGCGGTCTTCTCGGTAGCTTATTCTCTTTATGGTGGTTTAAAAGCCGTTGCCTTTACTGATATTTTGCAAGTGGTATTGCTAGTTTTTGGTGGTTTGTTGCTAAGTTACCTAGCGCTAGATGCTGTTGCTGATGGCCAAGGTGTATTAACCGGTTTTGGTATCTTAACTGACAAAATGCCTGAGCATTTTGACATGATATTAAGCCCTGAAAATGAACATTATATGAGTCTTCCGGGGATCTCGGTATTAATTGGTGGCATGTGGGTAATGAACTTCAGCTACTGGGGCTTTAACCAATATATTATTCAACGTGCTCTTGCGGCTAAAGATATTAAAGAAGCACAAAAGGGTATTGCCTTTGCTGCTTACCTTAAATTATTGATGCCGTTAATTGTGGTATTGCCGGGCATTGCTGCGGTTATTTTATACCCATCGTTAACCACACCTGATCAAGCGTATCCATCCATGATGGCACTGATGCCTGTCGGTATTAAAGGCTTAGTTTTTGCCGCCTTAGTTGCCGCTATTGTGTCGTCTTTAGCGTCTATGACCAATAGTATTTCAACGATTTTTACTATGGACATTTATAGTCGCTTCAAACCAAATGAAAGCCAACGTCACTATGTTCATATTGGTCGAATTGCTGCCTTAGTATCGCTTTGTATTGCCTTAGTTGTAGCTCAGCCACTATTAGGTAAGTTCGACCAAGCATTCCAGTATATTCAAGAGTTCACTGGCTTCTTTACCCCAGGTATTGTGGTGATTTTTGTTATGGGCATGTTCTGGAAACGCACGAGTTCAATGGGCGCGTTATCAGCTGCGTTAGGCTCAGCTATCTTTTCTTTAGTGCTGAAATTTGCATGGCCTGAACTACCGTTTATGGATCGCGTTGGCTTAGTATTTTTACTCTGTTTAGCACTTTGTTACCTTGTTTCTATCATGGGCAAAGGCACCACGACAGACAGTAATGACAGTAGTGTTAGTCTAGCGCAAGTGAGCTTTGCTACAACGAAATCGTTTAATGTTGCAACCGTTGGCGTAGTGCTAATTCTTAGCGCGTTATATGCCACGTGGTGGTAATAGCCATTTAGGTTAAAACCAATAAAACATATTCATATTTAAAGGCCAAGTAATTGGCCTTTTAACTTCTTAAGGTACAAAAATGAAAGTATTAGTTACCGGTGGCGCTGGCTATATTGGCTCTCATACGGTCTTATCATTATTAGAAAATAATTACGACGTGATTGTTTATGACAACTTGGTCAACTCAAGTATTGAATCCATTGACCGTGTTGAAAAGCTTGCGGGTAAGAAAGTTGAATTTATTGAAGGTGATATCTGCGATAAAGAAAAATTAAGTAAAGTTTTTGAACAGTTTACCATTGATGCCGTTATTCATTTTGCAGCACTTAAAGCGGTGGGAGAGTCGGCACAAATACCGCTGAGTTATTATCAAAATAATGTCTATGGCACTGTGTGTTTATTAGAGGTGATGCAACAACATAAGGTGCATAATTTTATCTTTAGTTCATCAGCCACAGTTTATGGTGAAGAAAATGATGTGCCTTATGTCGAAACGATGAAATTAGGCACGCCTTCTAGCCCTTATGGTGCGAGTAAAGTCATGGTTGAGCGTGTGCTCGGTGATTTAGCACAATCTAATAGCAACTTTAGAGGCGTTTCTTTACGCTATTTTAATCCTATTGGTGCCCATGAAAGTGGTCAGATAGGGGAAGATCCTAAAGGTATTCCCAATAACCTGTTACCTTATGTTGCTCAGGTCGCCGTGGGTAAGCGGGAAAAACTCGGTATCTTTGGTGATGACTATCCGACTAAAGATGGCAGTTGTGAACGTGATTATTTACATGTGATGGATTTAGCACAGGGGCATGTTGCCGCCTTAGATTGGTTAAATCGACATAGCGAATTTAGCGGTGTTGAAGCCTTTAATTTAGGTACTGGCAATGGTGTTTCAGTATTTGCGATTGTTAAAGCCTTTGAAAAAGCGATAGATAAAAAAATTCCCTTTGAAGTATCACCAAGAAGAACAGGGGATTTACCGGCTTTTTGGGCTGATGCGAATAAAGCGAATAAAGCGCTGAATTGGCAAGCGAAGCGAAGTGTCGAGCAAATGATGGCAGATACTTGGCGTTGGCAGTCTACTAACCCCAATGGATATTTAGTCTAATGGTTAATATAAATTCACCAGTAACAGCAAGGCAGACGAGCAAGGTAGAAACAATCATTTTGCGCAATGAAAGTGGTATGTCTGTAGAAGTCATTAACTTTGGTGCCAGAATTAAATCCATTAAGTTTCCAGTGCATAACATAGCTACGGAAATGATTTTAGCTTATGACACAGCTAAAGATTACCTAACCGATGCGTTTTATTTAGGGGCAACCTGTGGTCGGGTCTGTAATCGCATTGCTGGTGGTAAGTTTGAACTTGAAGGAAAGCAATATCAATTACCGCAAAATGATGGTGAAAACTGCCTACATGGCGGTATTGATAATTTTGCTATGCGCTTTTGGCAAATAGATGAAGAAACACTCACTGATAACTCGGTGACGTTATCGCTAATATCGCCTGATGGTGATCAAGGCTTTCCAGGAACTCTCAAGCTTGCGGTTACTTATCAATTAACATCGGATAATAAGCTAAGCATCAAGTACTGCGGTAATACCGATATAATGACACCGGTTAATATGACTAATCACGCCTATTTCAATTTAGGTGATAAAGATTGCCAGTCACTTTATTTACAAATGAAGTCATCGGCATTTCTTGAAACGAATAATCAAAATATTCCGACAGGAAAGCTTATCGATGTTGCAGACAGTGATTATAGTTTTAGAGAGCCAACATGTATTGGCACAAGGCAGCAAAATACTAAAGATAAATCTTTGCTAGCCAAGCAGGGCTATGATCATTGTTTTGTTCTTGATAACACACCCTTTGAAGAGCCAAAAGCAATTCTTACGTCACTAAAGAATCAAGTTAGCTTGTCAGTGTTCACAGATCAAACCGCTATACAGTTCTACACTGGTTTTTATCTAAGTGATCAGTTCAGCGCATATCAAGGTGCTTGTTTAGAAGCGCAAAACTATACCGATGCCGAAAATAATAAACATTTCCCTAGTAATGTTTTAAAGCCTAACCAATCCTATAATCGTCAAATTATTTATCATTTTGAATCAATCATTTAGTACAATTTTCATTTTCCTTGTAAAGGAGAGCTCGTCCAGCATGAAGAGCAAGTAAATTAACTAATGTTGGAGCAATATCTCGTCATCACTCGGTTCAATTATTCCATAAAAGGCTGATACATAATGTATTGGTCTTTTTTGTTACTCAGGCTTAAAAGTGTACTGGCAACAAATTACAGTGGCGTTTATCCTGAAAGTAGAGCTTAGTCGAGTGATGTTTTATCTGCATGTCTTGGTCGTATGCAAAGGTAGTTTGATAGTAACCTTTAAACCACCTGTAACGAGGTTTTCAGCCCTAATTGTTCCTTGGTGCAAACAAACCGCTTGTTGAGCAATCGCAAGGCCTAAACCGGTACCACCACTACTGCGCTCTCTGCTCTCGGCAACACGAAAGAAAGGGGTGAATAGTTTGTCTAAGGTCTCAGTAGGTACTCCGGGACCGTGATCCGTAACGCTCAAAACAACTTGGCTAATTTCTTTCGTTAATATTACCTCGATACTTTGTTTAGTTGGCGAGTACTTGATAGCGTTATTCACTATATTGCTGATTGCGCTAACCAGTAATTTACTATCACCCATCAAGGTGCACCGTACTGAATTATCGAAAGTGATGGTGACATCTTTACTTGAAGCAAAGTACTGGCAATCTGCGACAACTTGTTTCATTAAGTTATGTAAGTCGATTTTTTCAGCAGTAAACGCATTATGGCTGTGTTCAAGCCTTGCAAGGGTTAGTACGTCAGCGATCATCTCATCCAAGCGGTCTACCTCGGTTTCACAACGGGTTAAATGTTTTTGTTGCTCTACGCTATTGCCGATATTCTTTTCAGCCAAAGCTATGGCCAACTGCAAGCGAGTTAGTGGCGATCTGAGTTCATGTGAAACATCACCTAATAGCCGCTGATGTGCCGATATATTGTCCTCTAATTGTTCGGCCATTTGGTTGAAACTTCTGGCAAGCGCGCCAAATTCATCTGAGCGTAGATCAAATTTTGATATTCGAGTGGTTAACTTACCTTCTCCCAGTTTTTTACTGGCTTTTTGTATTGCGATTAAAGGACCACTGAAGCTTTTTGATAACCACCAACAGCAAATGAAACTAAGGGTTAACAATAGAATCATTCGAATAGCTAGGGGTAATTGGTTTACCCAGCCAACAATGCGCTTACGTTGAATTTCATCGGCAACAAAAATTTGAAATTTCTGACTATTTATCATTATTGGGGCAGAGGAGGTTACTTTGGTGAAAACAAAGTCGATGGTAACGGGATTGTTTAAGGTGTTGCTTCTTAAGTATTCCTTTACTGTTGACCAGCCACGGTTTCTTAAAGTCATTATTTTATTATTGGCTATTTTTTTTACTATCAAATGTTGTTTGTGTTTGCGAAAAAAGTTGCTTTGTATTGCACTAAGTTTAATTTGCTTTTTATTCGCTAATTTTTTTGTGTATTGATTTAAAAGCGTCAGGTGTTCTGGTGTGGCTACTTCTTGATTTGGTGCATGTCTAAATTGAATCGTAACGAGGTAACTGATAAAAACAGAAATAAATAGCACAAGCCAAAAAGCAATAAATAGTTTAGAGCTTATTCCTAAGCGAAGTATTGAGCTTTTTTGATTTACCATCGTTATATTGTCTTCTAACCCCTTCTCTCAAGGTAAGACCCTAATGATTATATAAGAACACCAGTTTAAGTGATCTTTACCTACAGTGGACAATATTTACATAGCTTTACACTTTACTTTGTTACTGTTGTAGTTGCTTAACGGGCGAAGCGGGCTGATTATGTAAAGCTGTGTAAAGTTTACAGAATGACTTGTATATATAAAGTAGACTTATTAGTCCCTTTGTATCTAGTGTGATGAGCATCCTACTGTCAATTCAGCTTATATGACTTTTTTAAGAATTTTATTTCTGCTCTCTTTAACGGCATGCGCCCAACATAAGGACGTGGTTATTGATGAATTGAAGGTATCAGAAACCTTTATTCAGCAAGGGGCTGCTAATGTGGATATTCATTGGTGGCAAAGTTTTAATAACGCGCAATTAACACAACTTGTAGCGCAAGGTCTCAATGATAATTTAAACCTCAAGTCAGAAGATTTACGCTTAAAAAGCAGTAAAATAACGGCTGAAATCTCAGGGGCTACGCTATATCCAGATCTTAAGTTAGTCGCCAGTGGTACATCCCCCTTTGACGATTTTGGACATGTAAAAAGTGCCTCTTTTGGTGTGAGTTCAAGTTGGGAGCTAGATATATGGGGCAGCCTAGCAGCGGCTGAGGATAAAGCTTATTGGGAGTATCAAGGCAAACAAGCATTATATCGAGCTAAGGCAAATTTAGTTGCTGCTAATGTAACCTCAGCATGGCTGGGCATAGTCTCAGAGCAAGAGAAAAAAAAGGTTTTAGCAGAGCAGCGGCAACGAACTAAGGATGCTTTAACAACGATTACCCGACGTTATGCCATGGGTAAAAATTCAGTGACCAATATTTGGCAGCAACAAAAATTATTAAAAACAATCGAAGTACAGCAAGAAAAGAACCTAACTAATTTATTTTTGCACCAGCAAACACTTGCTCTTTGGTTAGGTATACCCACCCAAGAATTAGCTACCGTAGCGTTTAACACCCTGCCAAGTTTGCCAGAAATACCGAACACGGGAATTCCTGCTCAAGTGCTTAAGCATCGGCCTGATATCGAGCAGGCATTAGCCAAAATAAAAGCCGCCAATGAAAGCTTATCAATAGCGATTGCTGCTCAATATCCACGCATAACATTGCGGGCAAATTATTCTACTTCGTCGAATAGTATTAAAGATTTGTTCGATGATTGGCAGGGCAACCTTATTGCATCACTGACGATGCCACTATTTGATGCTGGGAAAACTCAATTAGTCATTGAACAACGCCAGTTAGCGCTTAAAGCATTGATGTTTGATTATCAACAAGTTTGGCTGCAGGCCATAGCTAGCGTCAACCAAGTTCTTATTAATGAAGCACAATTGATGAAAGTTGCTAGCAATTTAGCCTCACAACTCGACCTTGCAAAACGGACAGAAAAATTGACCATTATCAAATACCTTAACGGAAAAACCAGTTATTTAGAACTACTGAAAGCGCAAGAAAGTATTTTTTCTATTGAACAGCAATGTATTGAAGCGAACAAGAAACTGGTTATAAACAGAGTTTTATTATATCGAGAATTAAGTCATGGCAGCTTTTCTGTGGCAAATAAAACCACGACTGAATATATGGGAGAATCGTCTTAATGCTTGGCTCTGTTTTAAAAAGTAAATTTCTGCCACTGATTTTAGTCGTTATAGGTTTAGTGCTTGGCTATGCTATTTTGAATTCAGGTAAGCAAAAACCCTCGGGGTATGAAAAAAAGAAAACAAAGCGCTTGCGTACTGTACAGACAAGCCCTCTTGTTAAAGGCTCTATTGTACCGTATTGGCATGCTGCAGGGGTTGTTATGCCTGCAGAGTCAGTGAAAATTAATGCGCAAGTGTCTGGGAATATTTCGTCAGTAAATCCGTTAGCTATACCTGGTGGTATATTAACCAAAGGTCAATGGTTAGCAACATTAGACACAAAAGACTTAACCATTGCCTTAGCCTCTCAAATGGCTCAACTGGAACAAGCCCAAGCGAATTATAAATTAGCGCTAGCCGATCAAGTACTGGCACAAGAAGAATTACAATTGCTAAACAGTAGTGATGGTTTGAATATTAATGAAGCACTCGTGCTACGTGAACCTCAGTTAACCGTTGCTAAGGCGAAAATATCAGTCGCACATAATAACGTTGATAGAGCTAAGTTAAACTTGTCCAGAGCTAAGATATACATGCCTTTTGATGGCAAGGTGATCACCAAACAAATAGGGCGTGGTAGTAAAGTTTCTACCAATACACCGTTATTCTCTGTCATTAATACCAATACTTACTGGATTGAAACGAAAATACCTCATAAGTTTTTAGCTCTGCTAGATAAGCAGCAAGCTATAGAGCTTTCCCAGCCTAGATTATGGGGAGAGGGGATTCATCGACAAGCTAAGTTTGTTTCAATATTACCTGAGTTAGATGACAAGGACAGGCAAGTTAAGGTTTTACTCGCCATTGAACAACCTCAAAACGAGCAAGCAGGTTTACCGCAAGTCTTTATTAATGATTTTCTCAACGTGAAGCTTAAAGGAAAACCGATTAAAAAAGCTTGGACAATAAAACACTCATGGCTGCAGCCTGACAACACTATTTGGGTAGTAGACAAGCATAAAACATTACAAAAAAGAGCTGTTGAGGTGCTATTTAAAGGGCGAGATGTTATTTACGTCCGCACTAAAATTATGTCAGGTGATCGAGCCTTAGCGGAAAAGCCGGGTATTGCGAGTGTCGGCTTAGCGGTTCGAACCCGAAAAGATATCACCAGCTCAATAAAACCTACTGATAATGAAAAATTGAAAGTCAAAACAGACAATCAAAATGAAAGCCCGCAACAGTCATCTGGAGCCAACTGATGTCAACAAAAGTGCGACAATCATTTAATCCAATTACCTGGATGATTCACCATAAAGTAGCTCCACACCTATTGATGCTGGCGCTGATTTTGGGTGGGTTAGTGATGTCTTTTATCATCCGCAAAGAATACATGCCTGAGACGTCTCGCGATAGAGTATCGGTATTTGTCTCTTACCCCGGGGCGGCGCCTGCTGAACTCGAAGTGGGCATTGCCGTACCTGTCGAAGCTGCGCTTTATAGCATTAATGGCATCAGTCAAGTGAAAACCTTCATTGGCACAGGTTGGTTAAAAGTTAAGGCAGATCTAGAAGCCGGTGCTAACCCACAAAAAGTGTATCAAGACACCCTGCAAGCAGTTAATCGAATATCTTCATTTCCCTCTGGTATGGAACGGCCGGTTGTTAAAATTGACACCCGTATAGCCGATGTTATGGAATTGATTGTTCATGCAGATTTAGACCGCTTTGCACTTAAGCGGTTAACAGAACAGATCAGAGATCGAATAATACAGTCACCTTACATTTCACAAGTCAATGTAAGGGGTTTTCCAAAAGAAGAAATTCATGTTGAGATTGCTCAAGCAGATCTACAAGCATACAACCTGACACTAAGTAAAGTTGCTGCCTTGCTTAAAAGTAATGTGGTGGAAAAGTCGGCCGGAAAAATAAAAGCAAGTAATGGCGATATATTGGTCACCGTTGGGCAGCGAGAGTTCTGGGCCAATGATATAGCGAATGTACCATTAGTGTCAGATAAGTCAGGTGATCAACTTCGACTCGGTGATATTGCTAAAGTGTCAGAGGGGTTTGCTGATGAGCGGAATATAGTGACCTACAATGGCCAGCTATCTGCACAGTTAAATATTTACCGTATGGGGGAGCAAACGCCATCACAAATTGCAGATGCGATTGAAGCAATGTGGCCGGAAATTATCGCTATGTTACCGCCTAATGCAGGGGTTGCCATTGTTGATGATGATGCTAAGAATTATCAAAAACGATTGAGTCTATTGCTTAGTAACGCTTTTCTAGGCTTGTTACTTATCTTGATAATCATGAGTTTATTTCTGCAGTTTAAACTCGCCTTTTGGGTGGTTGCGGGTATCCCTAGTGCCTTTTTAGGAGCAATGTTATTTCTGCCCACTTTTGATGTTTCAATCAATATGGTGTCGATGTTCGGCTTTATAGTTGCATTGGGTATTGTTGTTGATGATGCCATCATTGCTGGCGAAAATATCTACTCACATATTCAAGAGGGCATGTCATTTCAAGAGGCCGCGATAAAAGGCGCAAATGAAGTAGCTAAGCCACTGACTTATGCCATCTTAACCAATATTGTTGCCTTTTTACCATTGCTGTTACTGCCGGGCAGTATGAAGCTTTTGTTTGGCGCTATTCCTATTGTGGTGGTGGTGTGTTTTGCTGTTTCATGGGTAGAAGCGTTATTTATCTTGCCTTCGCACTTAGCTAGCATCAATGATAAAAAACAATCTCAACTGGAATTACGTTTTAAAAAGATACAAGAAAAGTGTAACGCTAAACTTAATCATTTTATTGAGCAGCAATATTTACCTTTTTTAACTAAGTGTCTTAGTCGTCCTACTTTAGTGATATCGCTTGCCTGTTTTATTTTCTGTATTGTTATCGCGTACGCCTTTAGTGGCAAGATGGGTTTTAGTTTATATCCGAAACTTGATGGTCGCTGGGTAAAAGCAAATTATGAAATTTCAGAAACCACCACTGAACAACAAGCCATTATTTTGCGCGATGAATTAGAAAGAAATGCCACATCAATGATTAAGGCGTATGAGCTGGAAAATAGCATAGTCAGTACCCGTAGCATTATTCGGGATAACAGCGTTGAGGTGGCTTTGTTATTGGTAGAAAGCGAAGAGCGCTCTTATTCTACAGAGCAAGTTAAGGGATTTTGGCGAGAGCATGCCAGTGGTCTGTTAAAGTTTGGTAAGTTAAGGTTTAGTGGCGCACGGCGTGGCTCTAGTGCGGTGTCTTCAGCTTCATTAACGATTGAGTTACGACACAGCGATAGTCATGTACTTGCCTTGGCCGCTCAAGATGCCATTGACTTTTTGAATGCATCTGAGCATGTGGTTGCGACCGTTAACTCTATGGAGGAAGGTAAGCCACAATGGAAGCTTGTACTCAATGAAAATGGTCGTTCCCTTGGTTTAGATGCTGTGGATTTATCAAATCAGCTAAGAGCTTCTTTATATGGTGCTAGGGCCCAGAGGCAGCACAGATTGCGAAATCAAGTAACAACCCTAGTACGTTTACCTGAGAATGAACGTGCTGATGTCAATAAAATAGAGTCTATGTTGGTGCGCACCAAAGCGGGTGGTTATGCCCCGCTCGGTAGTGTTGCCGTTATTAACAAAGTGCTCGCACCTGCTTATATTATTCGACGAAAAGGACAACGGGTAGAAAAAGTGGGGGCAGAAATATTGCCCGAGGAAAACATTCCAGCCGTAGCTAACATGGTACAAGATTATCTAGTGCCTGAACTGGAAGGTCGTTATCCGGGAATAAAAGTGGTCTTTGGTGGCGACCAAGAAGAGATAGCTAAGAGTGTATCAAGACTTGAGTTGGGTACATGGTTTGCGTTAGCCGGCATCTATATTTTATTAGCTATTGCATTTCGTAGTTACTCACAGCCATTGATTATTATGGCTATTATTCCTTTTGGTGCTGTGGGAGCTATTTTAGGGCATATGTTCTTAGGGTTTGGTTTAAGTGTGGTGAGCTTAATGGGTATGCTGGCACTTGCAGGGGTTGTGGTAAACGATAGTTTAATTCTTGTTGAATATGCCAATAAAAAAATGCAACAAGGTTACTCAACATTAGCATCGATAACCGAGGCGTGTAGAAGGCGGGTTCGACCAATCTTATTGACCACTATCACTACTTTTTTTGGTTTAGCACCTATGGTGTTTGAAACCTCAAGACAAGCTCGGTTTGTTGTTCCTATGGCGGTATCATTGGGATTTGGTATTTTATTTACTACCTTGATTTGTTTACTGGTGTTGCCGTCTTTATATCTCGTCATTAATGGAAAAAACAAAACGGTATCCGATACACAATTATCACACAGTAAATTGGCTTAATTTATTGTTCTCCAGCGTAAAGAAGTGTAAATGAGCTAGTAACTGTGAGTACATTGTTTTTATATAGTCATAGTCAATTTGTACCACAGTACTATGCTAGGGAGATTCATGTCAGAATATTCGATGTCATCAAATGCTAAAGCATCTACTACCTTGGGTCGGGAGCATATTGCTGTCAATCGTTTTGGTTATGGTGCTCGTGGCGATGAACTCCAACAAGCAAAATCTAACCCACTGCAGTGGGTCATAGGCCAATTGCAACCAGTATCTTTCAATGAAAAACTACCCAATTCACACGATGTTTTTATTGCACATGCAAAGTTTGTTAAGCAAAAAAAACAGCGAAAGATGCAGGCAAAAAAAGCAAGTTCCTCACAAGTAAGTCGGCAAAGTAAGGCTCAAGTAAAAGCCGTAAAAAGCTATGGGCGCAATGCGCTATTTGAGCTTTCTGCTGATACCCTAAACCAAGCGATTACTTCACCTTACAGTGTTAGTTGGCGCTTATTGGACTTCTTTTCTAATCATTTTAGCGTCAGTACAACTGGCGTTTTAATGACAGGATTGAGCGCAACCCTAGAGCGAGAAGCAATTGCGCCGCATTTATTAGGCGATTTCGCCGAGATGTTACTGGCTGTTGAACAACACCCAGCCATGCTCATTTATTTGAATAATGAAAAATCATTTGGTCCAAACTCTCGCATGGCCAAGAAAAGAAAAGTTGGCCTAAACGAAAACCTCGCCCGTGAAATAATGGAGTTGCACACCTTAGGGGTTAACGGTGGCTACACGCAGACAGATGTAGTCGAATTAGCAAAAGCAATTACCGGTTGGAGTGTTAAGCACCCCAAAAGAGATAAGGGCACAGGCTTTATTTTTCGCCCTTATGGCCATGAACCAGGGACGAGAACGTTATTAGGTAAAGCATATCCGCAGAAGAAAATTAGCCAAGGCGAGCAAATGCTTAGAGACTTGGCTATGCACCCGAGCACTGCAAAGTATGTTTGTCAAAAAATAGCTCAGCACTTTGTCGGTGATAACGTGCCAGATACCTTAATAGCTAAAATGCAAAATACCTGGTTAGAAAATAATGGCAACATTAAAGAAGTGATGGTGACACTCTTTTCAGCTGAAGAAGCTTGGCTTAACGAGCCACAAAAGTTTAAAACCCCTCGAGAGTTTGTTATCTCGACTTATCGAGCGCTAGGGCCTAAACAGGTCAAAAATAAAATGCTCTTTTACTCTTTGGACAACCTAGGGCAGAAGCCTTTCAATGCAGGTTCGCCAGCAGGCTACAGCGATGATAAAAGTCATTGGTTAGGGGCGAGTGCCTTAATGGCCAGAATTGAATGGTCAAGTCTACTTTCAGAGCAGTTTCCGCGGTTAAGTTCAGAGAAAATAATGACGACGGCTTTAGGGGAAAGTATGAGCCAAAATACCTATCAATTAGTCATGAGGGCTGAAAGTCGACAACAGTCGAGAACGTTATTTTTAATGAGTCCTGAATTTCAGCGGAGGTAATGATGATTGAAGCAACAAATCAACGCCAGAGTTCATCGCAAACGACAGATGAATCAAGACGGAAATTTATAAAGTTAGCGAGTGCAGGTTTAGCGGCTTTATCGTTTCCTATGGGCTCGGCCTTTGCTTTGCAGGGCACTGATAAAACTAAAAAGAACGCGAAAATCGTTTGGGTTGTTTTACGTGGCGCATTAGACTCACTTCATACCGTGATCCCAACTTTTGATAGTAATTATAGTAAGTTAAGACCCAGTTTAGTAAATAGCTTTAAAGCGCCATTATTACCGTTAGACAATGGTTTCGCCTTGCACCCATCATTAAAAAACTTACACCAGTGGTATCAGAAAAAAACAATGCTGCCTATTGTTGCCGTGTCTTCTGGTTACCCAAAACGCTCTCACTTTGATGGACAAGACTTCCTTGAAAGTGGCATGAACGAGATTGATCACGATAGTGGTTGGTTGGCAAGAGCTATTAATGTTAAGAATACCCGTGCTTTGGCCGTTTCACATTCAACACCTATTAGCCTTCGTAGTAGCAGTGAAGTGCACACTTGGTATCCATCAAAGTTGCAAAGTGCTGATGAAGAGGTTTTACAAAGCCTACAGCAGTTATATCAACATGATCAACCACTAAGAGAGCACCTTGATAAAGCGATTGAAGTGAAAGCATTAGTTAATGGCGAAGGTGGGAAAAAGAAAAAGCGCCAAGGCAAGTTTATCGAGCTAAGTAAAGCCTGTGCAACGCTTATGACTGAGGATGCTAGCCTTGATTGTGCAATGTTAGAAATAGGCGGCTGGGATACACATAATAACCAAGGTAGTCGTTTAACAAGAAAGTTGTCTGAACTTGATACTGGTTTAGCTGAGCTAAAAGCAGGGTTAGGTGAGGCGTGGCAAGATACAGTGGTTATTATTGGCACTGAATTTGGTCGAACAGTGAAAGAAAATGGCACAGGTGGAACCGATCATGGCACTGCAAGTGCGCTGTTTTTAGCGGGTGGTGCGGTCAATGGTGGCAAAGTAGCAGGGCAGTGGCCGGGCTTAAAAGAGCAAGAGCTCTTTAGACAACGAGATCTGATGCCAACCTCTAATAGTTTTGCTTGGATTGGCAGTGTGTTATCTCAACATTGGCAATTTACCGACAAAGAAGTTGCAGAAGTCTTTCCACATATGAACCCCTACAAGGTCAGCGTTATCAAAGGTTAGTGTAACGTAGGTTACAAAAGAGGCGGAAGTGATTAACCTAAGTGAAATCGGATAAGGGCTTTTGTCAATAAAGATAAAAAAAATTTGGAATCTGACTTCTTGGTGCAATATAGAAAAGTTTGAAATTTTTTGTATAGATAGAAGTCGACTGTAAACCCGTTAGTTGACTTAAGCTGGTAACAAGTTACCTTGATAATCATTGCTATAGCAGTCGTTGAATTTGAACCTTGTTCCACCTTGCTTTGGGGTACATTGCAAGATAGGGTTTTAGCTTACTTTTCAAGTGCTTTGTTTTGCTATAAATAATTTTGAGTGCTTGATTGTTGATTTATTCAAGCCTCGAGGAGTATAAATCAACGAGGCTTGAATAATTATGCTTTGGTATTAATTACCACAAATATTGCTCACTTTATTTAATTCAGCTTCTGCACCACCGAAGGCGTAGTTAGCACTGTCACTAACGAAGTAGTACACCGCATCATTGGGGAACATTACTACGCCAATGCCACCGTAACCCGACATGTAACTTACCCATGAACCTGTAGGACATAGTGGGCTAGCACGCTGACCCATATCATAAGTCCAAACCCCGTTTAAATAACGCGACTCACTACCATAAGTTTCTAAACCAAGCTCGCCACCTTTAACCAACATGTCGTCCATTATGTCGCCGTTAAGTACTTGTTGCTGATTAATAACGCCACGGTCATTAATTAACTGACCTAACTTGATCATATCATCGGCATGCCAAGTCATACCATGGCTCCAATAGGGATCAGCAAGGCTGTCTTCTGTGCGAACCGTGGTATAGGTTACCGGGCTAAGGGTCAGTGGTTTATATACTTCATTAACTAACTTATCGAATAAATCACCACTGGTGTAGTTATCCATTGCCACACCTGCAATGTAAGTATCCGAAGAGTGGTAAGAGAAATGTGTATTGGGGGCAGCTTTACGGATATAGCGCTCACATGAATGGGCAATTTTTTCATCATGGGTAAAGGTTAAGAAAAATTCGTTAACAACAGCAGTACTGCCTTCATCACCTTCATAAGAAGCTAAACGGTAATTACCCGTTGCCATATCTAACGCATTTTCTATTGATACATCACTCCAAATAGATGAAGTACCATTGATACCATCTTGACACTCACCAACACTGGGCGCGACCATAGCATTACGATTAAGACTATTTTGCTCAATGAGTAAAGCAAAGGCCATATTTGCCACCGCGGTTTTAGCGGTTGAATAAGAAGGTAAACTCATTACTTCACAGAAGGGGTAATCGCCGTGACGAGTACTACACGGGGCGGCATAATGAACACCTTTGTACAACACACCATGGGTTGTTGGTGCTGAAGATTGCTCTGCGGCAATATTAGCAACATTAATACCACTTGCTGGGTAGTCAGTCGCTAATTCTGTGATCGCTTTAACCGGTAAACGGCTTAGCACTTCTGCTTCATAGTCTGCAATCAGTGTTGCTGCTCCCGATACGTTGCCTGCCGCATATTGTGCTGGTACTAAGCCGGTTAAATCATATTGGAAATATAAACAGGTTTCTCCACCAACTTGCACCGCTGCATTAGTAATTGAGCCGTCGTCTTTAAAGGCAAAGGTTAATACACCATTATGAGTACAGTTAGCTTGATTTTCTTGTAAAGAAAAAGGAATGGCTGCGCGGCTATAACCATTATCATTATTTTCATTCCATACACGCCCTGGCTCTATAATATAGTTCCAATCTTGATAGTCTGGAGCGCCAATGTTACCACTGACAATCAAACCACGAACTTTAGGAATAATATGTGATCCCACTTGGACAAACTCAAAATCAAAGGCGGGTAAAGTACCAGGGTTATTATAATTACCTGCTTGTCCTCTGCCTGAGGTCACTTCATTAAAGTTCAGTGCAGTAGCATTACCGCTATTAAGAATTAGGCGTCCTTCAAAGGTATTTGTCGGCTCTGCCGCTTTTGAATTATCGGCATCAATTTCAGCAACACCATGACTATAATGTGAAAAGTCCATCACACCTAAGCTTGTGGCGTTTAATTCACTCAAGGTTAATGCGCTTCGTGCAACATTACCATCGCCAGTAAAAGCATGAAGATCACCACTTGGCGCAGGTGGCTCAGTAGGCGTGCTTGTGCCCTTGCCACTTAACTCAATTGATTGTTCACTATCGTTGTTTGCAATCGTTAAGGTCGCTGTAGAGTTTTGCTCTGCGCTGGGGGTAAATATCACCTCAAATGAACAGTCATTGTTAGCAGAAATTGCTGTATTACTGCAGTTATCATTAGCAAGGGCGAAGGGAGCACTGGCACCGCTTATTGTGGTCACGTCTAAATTGGCATTGCCACTATTTGCAATAGTAATTGTTTTGCTGGCGCTTTCACCCACTAAGACATTTCCAAAAATACCGCTGCCAGAAATACTGACATTTGGCGCGGGCACCCCAGCACCAACTATACTAATACCATCGGCGTAACAGTAATCTGCGGCTGAGCCAGTTTGCTGGTAGCGGATATAAGTCGCGCCACCATTTGTTGTGGTCGACGCGGTGGTAAACGAGCCATCATCCTGGTTTTTATTTAAATTGATTAACGAGGTGCCCCAATCAACACCATCTTCAGATACATAGACATCACAGAAATTACCATTTTCTAGGCTAGTTGCTGCTAAGGCGACAGTGACAGTGCCGTCAGCGGCAAAGCTGCGCTCAGCTGATGCGCCGCCTTTAAGGCGCATGGAATAATTACCAATAGCCTTACTCGTATTAATCGCCACAGTGCCAGAGGTTGTCCAGCCGGCAATATTACCATCTTCAAAATCTTCGGTGATATCAGCCATAGCACTGTCAGATATCACGAATAATGACATTGAGAGTACCAATGGTAATGAATTAACTTTTACATCAATCATATATGATCCTTTTTAAGTATTTTTATTATTAAATCAATAACTATTATCAGATTGAAAAATAGTTATACAGGCCAATATGATTAAAGCTCTTCCCACGATGTGCCGATAATAGGCACGCCCACTTTTTCCTTATCGGGACTATAAAAATAAGGCTTAATTGATAGTAAGCTGTTTTAATTTTAACCATAGCGCCAGTTGTTAAATACCTATGGTGCCAGAAGTACATTAACCCTATGGTATGAAGTGATAACTGGTTAAGTGCATAAAATCATCTAGTTACAGGAGTGAGTTTGTTAGGTGCTTTTGAGGTAATGCTTTAGTTGCTTGATGCTTAGCTTTTTACCAAATTAAAAGCGTTACTAAAGGCGCTGTTGAGTAATTTAACTTTACTTGCCTCGCGGGGGGATTTTTTATTTACCAGTGATAAGTTAAATTGATAGGTGAGCACGCTGGGTTGGATAATACGGATTTCACCGGTATTTAATTCTTGTTGAATATAGCTTTGCGGCATATAACCAATATATTTCCCCGACATAATCATCGCCTTACGGGTATCAAATTGATAGGCTTTTGCTGTTAAGTTAAGCTTTTTTAGCTGCTCACGTCCGGAAAAGTCAATGTCGATACCTGGGTGAATTGCAGCGACAGCAGCAAAATCGTCACTGCTGATTTTTGCGTCCACTATGTTGAAAAACGGGTGTTTTTTACTACAACACAAAAAGATGGGCTCACTTGATAATGGTTGGTAATGTAAACCCTCTACTTGTTGATAGCCCGGAAATAGCCCCATATGGGCTTTGTCTTTAAGCAATAATTTTTCAATATTTGAAATGGAATCACCATCTAAAACAATATGTAAATTTGGAGCACTCTCATGTACCGCCTCAATAACATCGGCAAGTTTTTGTTGCTTTTTACTGTCTAATTGATCGGCACACAATATCACTAGCTCGCCACTGAGCTCTTTTCCTAACGTACCTACAAGTAAAGAAAAATCATTAAGTGAATCAAATAAGTTGATAACTGCTCGGTAAACCGATTGTCCATCTTCAGTAAGAGAAAATCCGCCTCGACCGCGTAAACAAAGCTTTAGCTGCATTCTGGTTTCTAAATTAGACATATGCACACTAATGGTTGAGCGAGTTATACCTAAACCTTTTTCAGCGGCAGCAAAGCCACCGTATTCAACCACGGAAACAAAAATTTTTAATAAGCGTAAATCATAATCAGTAATGGGTTTTGGAATGATTGATGTTTTACTTAATGACTGAGTTAATCCGTGAGCTGATGTGTTAATCAAAGTTTGGTCTGCTTAAAACTAAAGGTTGAATGTTTTGTATTTAACCAGAGCTATCTTTAGGTTTCAATACTCACACCAAACAAATTAACAGCTGAGATAAATATGCAAGGCATTAAAGACTGTCTCTTATACACATCTCCGAGCCCACGAGACCGTACTAGATCTC
>OLII01000022.1_pt1 | contig 48040 bp, 47 predicted proteins | sample 1609481 | NCBI WGS metagenome assembly OLII01 (sample SAMN05416859, study PRJEB24817) | seawater metagenome | isolation source: Sea water | place: Canada:Atlantic | collected 2013-11 | reverse complement strand
GATGTGCAGGTCGACCGGGCGCGAGCCAATGGCGCAACCGCCAGGCAGGGCCACTTCGGCCTCGCCGAAACGGGCGACCATCGGGCCCAGCACCAGGATCGAGGCGCGCATGGTCTTCACCAGCTCATACGGCGCGACCAGGGTCTTGATGGTGCGTGGGTCGATCTCCACCGCGAGCTTCTCGTCGATCACAGGCTCGATGCCCATGCGACCGAACAGCTCGATCATGGTGGTGATGTCGTGCAGGTGCGGCAGGTTGCCGACGGTGACCGGGCCGTCGCACAGCAGGGTGGCCGCCAGAATCGGCAGCGCTGCGTTCTTTGCGCCGGAAATGCGGATTTCGCCATCGAGACGAACGCCGCCAGTGATAATCAGTTTGTCCATTGGAATCTCGCCGCCAAGTTGGCTCAGGTGCGCTCAGCCCAGGCTGCGCTGCTGAAAAATTTCATGGTTACCGCATGGATGCTGCCATCGGTGATCCACGGGTTCAGGTGAGCATAGATCTGCTGCTGACGTTTGACCGGGCTCAGGGCCGCCAATTCGTCACTGATTACGTTCAGCTGGAAGTTGCAGCCTTCGCCTTCAACTTCGACCCGGGTTCCCGGCAACTTTTCTTCAAGGAAGTTCTTAACTTCTACGGCCTGCATGCTCAACCTCAATCGGCGCCCTGTGCGCGCGGGTCGGCCATCATACAAAAAAGCCCCTCGCCTGCGAACCCCGTAAACGAGGACTCTGACAGAGGGGCCCGTCGCGCACCCGTATTTATTGACCGGCCAGCAGCTCGCCGAGCCCGTACACCTGAGCGATTTCGTGCATGCCATGGGGCATGCCGCGCACCTCGATGGTCTTGCCCGCCGCCTGCCCGTCACGGGTGAAGGCCAGCAGCAGGGACAGACCCACGCTGCTGGAAAGCTCCACCGCCGAACAGTCCAGCACCAGCGAAGGCTCGCGACTGGCAGCAATCAGGGCCCTGCCCTGCTTGCGCAGCACCGGGCCGGTGCGGTAATCCAGCACACCCGACAGGCTCAGCACGCCGGGTGCGGCAAGGGTGACTGCCGCACTCATTGGGCCTGCTTCTCGGCCGCTTGCTCGGTGGTTTCCTTGGCCTTGGCCACTTCGCCGGCCCAGCCGTCGATGGTCTTGTCCAGGTCGTTACCGTTGCGCTGCATGGCGTCGGCGAACTGGTCACGGAACAGCTTGCCGATGTTGATGCCGTTGACGATGACGTTACGCACCTTCCACTCGCCATTGAGCTTGGTCAGGGTGTAGGAAACCGGGTAGACGGCGCCGTTGTTGCCCTTGACCGTCATGTCGACGCTGGCACGGTCGTCGCCGTCTTTCTTCTCGGCGCCCACGGTGATGCCCTGGTTGTTGTATTCCAGCAGGGCGTTGCCATAGAACTGCATCAGGCTGCGCTTGAAGTTTTCCTGGAAGCGCTGCATCTGGGCCGGGGTAGCCTTGCGCGAGTACTTGACCGTCATGATGCTGCGGGAGATGCCATCGGCATCCACCACCGGTCCCAGGTTGGCGTTGAGCGCATCGTAGAACGCGCTGGGGTTGGCCTTGTACTGCTCCTTGTTCGCCTTGAGGTCGGACAGCAGTTGCGTGGTGGTGGTCTGGATCACTTCTTTGGGCGATTGCGTGGCCGCAACGGCCATCAACGGCAGGCTCGCCAGCAATACCAACAGGCCGCGTCGCAGGATGGAAATCATGGAAACTCCTTATTTAGCTTCTTTGCCAACGGTATTGAGCAAAAACTTGCCAATCAGATCTTCCAGTACCAGCGCCGACTGGGTGTCATGGATGGTTCCACCTTCCTTGAGCACCGCTTCCTCACCGCCCACGCTGATGCCGATGTACTTCTCGCCGAGCAACCCGGCGGTCAGGATCGACGCGGTGGAATCGGTCGGCAGGTTGTCGACGCGTTTTTCCAGCTGCAACGTCACCCGACCGGTATAGGTATCGCGGTCCAGATCGATGGCCGTGACCTTGCCGATGGTTACACCGGCCATGGTCACTTTAGCTCTGACAGTCAAACCGGCGATATTGTCGAAGTAGGCGTAAAGTTTATAGGTATCGCTGCTCGGGCTGGCGGACAGGCCGCTGACGCGCAGGGCCAGCAGAAGCAGTGCCAGGATCCCGGCCAGGAGGAACAGGCCGACACCGATTTCCAGGGTGCGGTTTTGCATCAGAAATCTCCAAACATCAAGGCGGTCAGAATAAAGTCCAGACCCAGGACTGCCAGCGAGGCATAGACCACGGTCTTGGTAGTGGCACGGCTGATCCCCTCTGAAGTGGGCTCACAGTCATAGCCTTGGAATACGGCAATCCAGGTGACGACGAAGGCAAACACGAGGCTCTTGAGCACCCCGTTGAGTACATCGTCGACGAACGAAACGCTGTTCTGCATGTTCGACCAGAAGGAACCTTCATAGACTCCCAGCCAGTCCACCGCCACCCAGGACCCGCCCCAGATGCCGACCACGCTGAAGATCATCGCCAGCAGCGGCAGCGAGATGAAGCCGGCCCACAGGCGCGGTGCAACGATGTACTTGAGCGGGTCGACGCCGATCATCTCCAGGCTCGACAGCTGCTCGGTGGATTTCATGTTGCCGATTTCGGCCGTCAGCGCCGACCCGGCCCGCCCGGCGAACAGCAGCGCGGTCACCACCGGGCCCAGTTCACGCAGCAGGGTCAGGGCAACCATCTGCCCCACCGCCTGTTCCGAACCGTACTTGGTGAGGATGCTGAAGCCCTGCAGGGCCAGCACCATGCCGATGAACACGCCGGACACGACGATGATGGCCAGCGACATCACGCCGACCGAGTACAGCTGCTTGACCAGCAACTGGAACCCGCCGCCAATCCCGCCGCGCCCCACCAGGGCATGCAGCAGGAACAGGCAGGAGCGCCCCAGCACGGCCACTACGTCGATCGCGGAGCGACCAAACAGACGAATACGTTCGAGCAATGACTTTCTGCGCATCAACGCTTCCCCAACAGATCGGCGCGGTAATCAGGCGCAGGAAAATGAAAGGGCACCGGACCATCCGGATCGCCTTTCATGAATTGGCGGATACGCGGGTTGTCCGACTCCATCAGCTCCTGCGGCGTACCCTGGCCCAGTACCTGGCCGTCCCCCACCACATACAGGTAGTCGGCAATGCTCGCGGTTTCTGCAAGATCGTGCGAAACCACGATGCTGGTGATGCCCAGCGCATCGTTGAGCAGGCGGATCAGGCGTACCAGCACGCCCATGGCGATCGGGTCCTGGCCGACGAAAGGTTCGTCGTACATGAGGATCTGCGGGTCCAGGGCAATCGCCCGGGCCAGTGCCACACGGCGCTTCATGCCGCCGGACAGTTCGTCGGGCATCAGTTCGATGGCGCCGCGCAAGCCCACGGCCTGCAGCTTCATCAGCACGATGTCGCGGATCATTTCCTCGGGCAGCTGGGTATGCACCCGCAGCGGGAAGGCGACGTTCTCGAACACGTCGAGGTCGGTGAACAGTGCACCGCTCTGGAACAGCACGCCCATGTGCTTGCGCGCGTCGAACAGGTCGCTGCGCGACAGGGTCGGCAGGTTTTGCCCGGCCACCCACACCTCGCCGCTGGCAGGGCGCAGTTGCGCGCCCATCAGACGCAGCAGCGTGGTCTTGCCGCACCCGGAAGGCCCCATGATGCCGGTAACCTTGCCGCGGGGAATGCGTATGTCGACATTATTGAAGATGCTGCGCGCGCCGCGCTTGAAGGTCACGCCCTTCAATTCGACCGCGTAGGCGTTATCAACGCTCATCTAAACTCCTTGCGATGCAGCCTTTTCACTCAGACGCCAACCTCCTTCATGGAGGCACGCACGCTCCGAGCGGGCCGAACAGGCGGCGAACTATAGCACCGCTGATAGAGCCACCCCAAGGCCATCACCGAGGCTGTTCAGCTCAAGTTAAGGCTCACTTAAGGTTTCTGGCAGAGCATCCTTGCAATCACAGGTGAGGCTTTGGCGCATTACCGCTATAATCCCCGCCTTTTCATCAGGCAATCCGATCTACGACATGAGCCAATCCACCGACCTGATCCAATCCGCACAGCGCACCATCCGTCTCGAGATCGAAGCGGTAGAGGGCCTGCTGGCCCATATCGACGCCGATTTCGTCAAGGCCTGCGAGCTGATCCTGGCCAGCAAGGGCCGGGTCGTGGTGGTGGGCATGGGCAAATCCGGGCACATCGGCAACAAGATTGCCGCCACCCTGGCCAGCACCGGCACCACGTCGTTCTTCGTTCACCCCGCCGAGGCCAGCCACGGCGACATGGGCATGATCACCCGGGACGACATCATCCTGGCACTGTCCAACTCGGGCACCACCAACGAAATCGTGACCCTGCTGCCACTGATCAAGCGCCTGGGCATCAAGCTCATCAGCCTCACCGGCAACCCCGACTCGCCGCTGGCCAAGGCCGCCGAGGTCAACCTGGACGCCCGCGTGGGCCAGGAGGCCTGCCCGCTGAACCTGGCCCCGACGTCCTCCACCACCGCCGCGCTGGTACTCGGCGACGCCCTGGCCATCGCCCTGCTCGAGGCACGCGGCTTCACTGCCGAAGACTTCGCCTTCTCGCACCCGGGCGGTGCCTTGGGCCGACGCCTGCTGCTCAAGGTCGAGAACGTGATGCACGGCGGTGACGAGCTGCCTCAGGTTCAGCGCGGCACGCTGCTCAAGGACGCCCTTCTTGAAATGTCTCGCAAAGGTTTGGGCATGACCGTGGTGCGCGAAAGCGACGGCCGCCTGGCCGGGGTGTTCACCGACGGCGACCTGCGCCGCAGCCTGGATCGCAACATCGACGTGCACACCACGCTGATCGACGAAGTGATGACCGTACACGGCAAGACCGCCCGCGCCGAGATGCTCGCGGCCGAGGCCCTGAAGATCATGGAAGACCACAAGATCAGCGCGCTGGTGGTGGTGGACACGCTCGACCAGCCGGTCGGCGCCCTGAACATGCACGACCTGCTGCGCGCCGGAGTGATGTAAATGAACGACGATCTGCTGCAACGCGGCAAGGCCATCAAGCTGGCGGTATTCGATGTGGACGGCGTGCTGACCGACGGTCGCCTGTACTTTCTCGAGGACGGCAGCGAATTCAAGACCTTCAACACCCTCGACGGCCAGGGCATCAAGATGCTCATGAACTCGGGCGTGACCACCGCGATCATCAGCGGGCGCAAGACGCCGGTGGTCGAACGTCGTGCGAAAAACCTCGGCATCCCGCACCTGTACCAGGGCCGCGAAGATAAACTGGTGGTGCTCGACGACCTTCTTGGTCAACTGGGCCTAAGCTATGAACAGGTTGCCTACCTGGGCGACGACCTGCCAGACCTGCCGGTGATTCGCCGGGTCGGCTTGGGCATGGCCGTAGCCAGTGCCGCTCCGTTCGTGCGCCAGCACGCCCATGGCGTGACCCTTGCGCGCGGTGGCGAAGGCGCAGCCCGCGAGTTCTGCGAACTGATCCTGCAAGCCCAGGGCAACCTGGACGCGGCTAATGCCAACTACCTGTAGAGCGATCCATGTTCAGTAAAAAGATCCGCAATATCGCGCTGTTCAGTGTGATCGCTGCCTTGTTTGCAGCGGTCGGCTACTGGAACATCAGCCCCGAGACGTTCCTCGACGAGCCCGCAGCGCAGGTCGACGAAAGCGCCATCGACTACTACGCCATCAATGCCCACAGCGTGCAGTTTCTGCCCGATGGCAAGCTGCAGTACGAGATGACCGCCGACAAGGTCGAACACCTCAAGGCCAGCGAAGTGACGCTGCTGACCACGCCGGACCTCAACATGTACCGCGGTACCGCCTACCCGTGGCACGTGCAGAGCACCCGCGGCGAGGTCAACCCGGACGGCACCGAAGTGGAACTGATCGACAACGTGCGGGTTGCCCGCACCGACGACCAGAACCGCGAAACCATCATTACCACCACCCGCATGACAGTCTTCCCGCAGAAGCAATATGCGCAGACCGAGCAAGCCGTTAGAATCGACGGCGCCGGTGGCACAACTACGGGCAAGGGAATGAAAGCGTATCTGAAAGACGGCAGGATGAACCTGCTGTCCAACGTAAGAGGACAGTATGAGGCTCGTTAAAACCCTCCCCTTTTTGCTCAGCCTGAGCGCAGCACTGGGAAGCGCGAGCGCCTGGGCCCTGCCGAACGACCGTGATCAGCCTATCCGTATCCAGGCTGACCAGGCTCAACTGGATGACAAGAAAGGCGTTGCCACCTATACCGGTGACGTGATCATCACCCAGGGCTCGATGATGATCAAAGGCAACACCGTGACCATCACCCGCACTGCCTCCGGCGATATCGACGTCGTGACCTCGGTGGGCAACCTGGCCTACTTCGAGCAGCAGCAGAGCGCAGCCAAGCCGGACAAGATGCAGGGCTACGGCAAGACCATTCAGTACAATGCGCCACAGAACCGCATCGTGCTGATCGACCGCGCCAAGGTCATCAATGAAGGCAACACCACCGAAGGCGAGAAAATCGTCTACGACACGGTGAAGCAGATCGCTACCGCTGGTCGCGGTGGCAAAGTCACCGAGTCGCGTCCGCGCATCGACATGGTGATCCAGCCGAAGAAGAAGGCCGAGTAGATGGCAACCCTCAAAGCCCAGCACCTGGCCAAGGCCTACAAAAGCCGGCAAGTCGTACGTGATGTCAGCCTGTCCATCGACAGCGGCCAGATCGTCGGCTTGCTCGGCCCCAACGGCGCCGGCAAGACCACCTGCTTCTACATGATCGTCGGCCTGGTACAGGCCGACCAGGGCCGCGTGCTGATCGACGACCTGGACGTCAGCCACCAGCCCATGCATGGTCGCGCACGTGCCGGCATCGGCTACCTGCCGCAGGAAGCCTCGATCTTTCGCAAGCTGTCGGTGGCCGACAACATCATGGCGATCCTCGAGACCCGCAAGGAACTCGACCGCGATGGTCGCCGCAAGGAGCTTGAAAGCCTGCTGCAGGAATTTCACATCAGCCACATCCGCGACAACCTGGGCATGAGCCTGTCCGGTGGTGAGCGGCGCAGGGTGGAGATTGCCCGGGCACTGGCCACCGCGCCCAAGTTCATCCTGCTCGACGAACCTTTCGCCGGTGTCGACCCGATCTCCGTGGGCGACATCAAGCAGATCATCCACCACCTCAAGGCCAAGGGCATCGGCGTGCTGATCACCGACCACAACGTCCGTGAAACCCTGGATATCTGCGAGACCGCCTACATCGTCAACGATGGCCAGTTGATCGCCGAAGGCGATGCACAGACCATCCTGGCCAACGACCTGGTGAAAGAGGTGTACCTCGGCCACGAGTTCCGCCTGTAAGCTGCGGCACATGGCTGAACATGGCGCTGCCTGGGCGCTGGCAAATGGCTCCACCCGGGGTTAATTGTTCCAGCGCTCTAGGCAAACGCTTTGATTTCAGGCATATAATTTGCTTAAAGTTGGCGCCTCTCGCGCCCTTGTAGTAGATGGCGCCTGTGCGCCGGCGAATAAGGTGTTAAGCCCCAGCCATGAAACCATCGCTCGTCCTAAGAATGGGCCAGCAACTGACGATGACTCCTCAGTTGCAACAGGCTATCCGACTGCTCCAGCTCTCCACCCTGGACCTGCAACAGGAAATCCAGGAGGCGCTGGAGTCCAACCCGATGCTCGAACGCCAGGAAGAAGGCGAGGATTTCGACAACAGCGACCCGATGGCCGACAACGCCGAGACCAAGCCGGTTGCCGAACCTCAGGAGAGCAGCTTCCAGGAGTCCGCCCCCACGGTGGACAACCTCGAAGAAGGCGAATGGAACGAGCGCATCCCCAACGAACTGCCGGTCGACACGGCCTGGGAAGACATCTACCAGACCAGCGCCAGCAGCCTGCCCAGCAATGACGATGACGAGTGGGACTTCACCACCCGCACCTCTGCCGGCGAGAGCCTGCAGAGCCACCTGCTGTGGCAGCTCAACCTGGCACCGATGTCCGACACCGACCGGCTGATTGCCGTGACGCTGATCGACTGCATCAACAACCAGGGCTATCTCGAGGAAACCCTCGAAGAGGTGTGCGAGTCGTTCGACCCGGAACTGGACATCGAACTCGACGAAGTCGAGGCCGTGCTGCACCGTATCCAGCAGTTCGAGCCCGCCGGCATCGGTGCCCGCAACCTCAGCGAATGCCTGCTGCTGCAACTGCGCCAGCTGCCGCCGCGTACGCCGTGGATGGCCGAGGCGCAGCGCCTGGTCAGCGACTACATCGACCTGCTCGGCAGCCGCGACTACAGCCAGCTGATGCGTCGCATGAAGCTCAAGGAAGACGAACTGCGCCAGGTCATCGAACTGGTACAGAGCCTCAACCCGCGCCCCGGCTCGCAGATCGAGTCCAGCGAAGCCGAATACGTGGTGCCCGATGTCATCGTGCGCAAGGATTCCGACCGCTGGCTGGTCGAGCTGAACCAGGAAGCCGTGCCGCGCCTGCGGGTCAACCCGCAATACGCCGGTTTCGTGCGTCGCGCCGACACCAGCGCCGACAACACCTTCATGCGCAACCAGTTGCAGGAGGCGCGCTGGTTCATCAAGAGCCTGCAGAGCCGCAACGAGACGCTGATGAAGGTGGCCACGCAGATCGTCGAGCACCAGCGCGGCTTTCTCGACCACGGCGACGAGGCGATGAAACCGCTGGTACTGCACGATATCGCCGAGGCGGTGGGCATGCACGAGTCGACCATTTCGCGGGTGACCACGCAGAAATACATGCACACCCCGCGCGGCATCTACGAACTGAAATACTTTTTCTCGAGCCACGTGAGCACCTCCGAGGGCGGCGAATGCTCGTCCACGGCGATCCGCGCGATCATCAAGAAACTGGTCGCGGCTGAAAATCAGAAAAAGCCATTGAGTGACAGCAAGATCGCTGGTTTACTGGAGGCACAAGGCATCCAGGTAGCCCGTCGCACCGTCGCCAAGTACCGCGAGTCCCTTGGCATTGCACCGTCGAGCGAACGCAAGCGATTGATGTGACATCCCCTGAGATGTGCCACCGCAATTCAGTGGCAGGCGCAACACCTGCCTCTTATGCACCGGCAACAAAAGGAGAAGCTGTATGCAAGTCAATATCAGTGGACAGCATGTAGAAGTCACTCCGCCACTGCGCGAGTATGTCGAGCAGAAGCTGAAACGACTGGAGGGTCACTTCGACAAGATCACCAACGTGACGGTGATCATGAAGGTCGAAAAGCTTCAGCAGAAAATTGAGGCTACCTTGCAGATCCCGGGCGGCGAAGTGGTTGCCAACGCCGAACATCAAGACATGTATGCAGCGATCGACGCCCTTACCGACAAGCTCGACCGCCAACTGAAAAAACACAAGGAAAAACAGCAAAGCCTCCTGCAAGGTGCAGCGGCCCGCTGATCCCCCCCACCCATGATCCGACTAGAAGATATCCTGACCCCCGGCCGTTCCCTCGTGAACGTGCCGGGCGGCAGTAAAAAGCGTGCGCTCGAACAGATTGCCAATCTGATCGGCAAGGAAGTACCCGAGCTGGACACCCAAACCGTGTTCGAGAGCCTGATCGCCCGTGAAAAACTGGGCTCGACCGGCTTCGGCAATGGTATCGCCATCCCGCACTGCCGCTTGAAAGGTTGTGAAAAACCGGTAAGCGCCCTGCTGCACCTGGACGCTCCCATCGACTTCGACGCCATCGATGGCGCTCCCGTCGACCTGCTGTTTCTGCTGCTGGTCCCGGAAGCCGCCACCGATGCGCACCTTGAGCTGCTGCGCCAGATCGCCAGCATGCTCGACCGCAAGGACGTGCGCGACAAACTGCGCGCGGCCACCGATAGCCAATCCCTGTACCAGGTCGTACTGGACGTGCAAAACGGGCACTGAACATGCGCTTGATCATCGTCAGCGGTCGCTCCGGCTCCGGCAAGAGCACCGCGCTCGCGGTACTTGAGGACAACGGCTACTACTGCATCGACAACCTGCCTGCCGGGCTGTTGCCGCAGCTGGCCGAAAACGCACTGATCAATACCGAGCTGCTGCAGCCGCTGGTGGCCGTTTCCATCGACGCGCGCAACCTGCCCAGCCACCTGAGCCGCTTCCCCGAGCTGCTGGAGGATGCCCGCAGCAAGCACATCCATTGCGATGTGGTGTACCTGGACGCCGACGAGGAAACGCTGCTCAAGCGCTTCTCGGAGACGCGCCGACGCCACCCGCTGACCAACACGCAACGCTCCCTGGCCGAAGCCATCCGGGTAGAGAGCGACCTGCTGGGGCCGATCGCCGACCTGGCCGACCTCAAGATCGACACCACCAACCTCAACCTGTACCAGCTGCGCGACTCGATCAAGCTGCGCCTGCTCAACCAGCCCGAGCCGGGCACGGCGTTTCTGGTGGAGTCGTTCGGCTTCAAGCGTGGCATGCCGGTCGACGCCGACCTGGTGTTCGATGTGCGCTGCCTGCCCAACCCCTATTGGAAGCCCGAGCTGCGGGATCATTCGGGGTTGGAGCAACCGGTCATCGACTACCTGGCCGCGCAACCGGACGTCGAGGAGATGTTCCAGGACATTTCGTCGTACCTGCTCAAGTGGCTGCCACGGTTCGCCGCCAGCAACCGGGCCTATGTCACCATCGCCATCGGCTGCACCGGCGGTCATCATCGCTCGGTGTACATCACCGAACGCCTGGGCCAGGTGCTGCAACAAACATTGAAGAACGTCCAGGTTCGCCACCGCGACCTCTAGCCCTCAGGATCCCGCCCGCGATGCCCGCAATTGAAATCGAGATTATCAACAAGCTGGGGCTGCACGCCCGGGCAGCGGCCAAGTTCGTTGGCGTGGCGGGCAAGTACCCGTGTTCGGTGCGTGTAGGCCGTACCCCGGAGTCGATGGTCGATGGCAAGAGCATCATGGCCGTGATGATGCTCGCCGCCGGCAAGGGCACGAGCATCCACCTCAAGACCGAAGGCGAACAGGAAGCCGAAGCGCTGCAAGGCCTGGTCGAACTGATCAACAACTATTTCGACGAAGGCGAGTAACCTCGCCTTCTCGCTTCAGGACAACGCGGTATCCATCACCATCATCAGGCAGAAGCCGATGCACAGCCCCAGGCTGGCCAGGCGATGATTGCCGTTGCTGCGTGACTCGGGAATGATCTCCTGGGTCACCACCAGCAACATGGCCCCGGCAGCGAAAGCCAGGCCCAGCGGCAGCATCAGTTCGGCGACGCTCACCACCCACGCGCACAGCACCGCCGCCAGTGGCTCCACCAGCCCGGATGCCGCGCCGATCAGAAACGCCTTGAAACGGCCCATCCCCGCTCCAGCCAGCACCAGCGCGATCACCAACCCCTCTGGCACATCCTGCAGGGCGATACCCATGGCCAGGCTGTCGGCATCCGGCATGCCGCCACCGGCCGACACCCCGATGGCCATGCCTTCGGGGATGTTGTGGGCAATGATGGCAATCACGAACACCCAGATGCGCGCCGGAATCACCGGCCTGCCGGGCACGGCGACCAGGTCGTCCGGTGTTGCGCCCGAGACCCTGCGGTCCACCAGGTAGATGCAGAACGCACCGAACAGCAGGCCGAAGCTGATCAGGCCACCTGCCCCCCATTTGCCGAAGCCGACCGCCTGTGCGGCGTCCAGCCCCGGGATGATCAACGAGAACGCCGTGGCGGCCAGCATCACGCCTGCACCGAACCCCATCAGGGTATCGGCCACGGCCACCGGCATGCTGCGAATCACCAACACCGGCACTGCGCCCAGGGCAGTGCCCAGCGCACACATGGCCCCACCCTCAAGCGCACGCAACATCCGCGGTTCCAGGTCCAGCCAGGCGAAGCCCTGTACCAGCAGCAACGCCGTCCCCACCAACAGCAGCAGTGTGCCCAGCGCCAACCTGAACAGGCGCACACCGCCAATGGCCATCACCTCCGAGCGCATGCCGCTAGGACTCACACCAGGGCAGCAACGTAGCGACGCTCTACTTCGGACCAGTTGATCACGTTGTAGAAGGCGCCGATGTATTCGGGGCGACGGTTCTGGTACAGCAGGTAGTAGGCATGCTCCCACACGTCCAGGCCAAGAATGGGCGTATTGCCATTCATCAGCGGGCTGTCCTGGTTGCCGCTGCTCTCTACCACCAGGGTTTTCTGCGGCGTTACGCTCAGCCACGCCCAGCCACTGCCGAAGCGGGTCAGCGCAGCCTTGGTGAACGCATCCTTGAATGCCTCGAAACCGCCCAGCTGGTCATCGATCGCCTCGCCCACCGCGCAGTGGGGCTGACCGCCGCCGCCGGGCGCCATCACCGTCCAGAACAGACTGTGGTTGGCGTGCCCGCCGCCCTGGTTGATCACTGCGGCCTGCAGATTCTGCGGCAGGCTCTTGACGCTGGCGACCAGTTGCTCGATCGGCCACTCGGCGTATTCGGTGCCCTCGATGGCGGCATTGAGGTTGTTGATGTAGGTCTGGTGGTGCTTGCTGTGATGAATCTGCATGGTCTGGGTGTCGATGTGCGGTTCCAGCGCATCGTAGGCGTACGGCAATGCAGGCAAGGTATGCGGCATATCAGTGGGTTCCATAATGAAGGGCTGGGGGCTGTAGTTGTTCCTGGCCGGCAAACAGCGCCGGCTGCGCCCCCTGGCGGTAGAGCAGGCGTTCGGTACGGGGGTACTGGCCATACTCGCTGATGAAATTGAGCAGTTCGGTGTAGGTCTTGCTGCTCTGGCGCAGCGCCGCATCGCGCAGCAACGGCGAAAGGCGCTGATCCTGGCTGGCCTGCAACAGGCGCTGGTGGATGGCGCACAGGTACTCGGCGCTCTCCTGCGGCTGCTTGAGGCGCAAATGCAGGTCGGCCAGGTTGTGGTGCGAAATCACACAGGCGGCCACCGCCTCGTCGGCGTCCTGCCAGCGCTCGAACAACACCTGGGCCAAGGCCAGGGCCTGCAAGTACAACTCGCGGGCATCCACCAGATCGCCCTGTTGGAACAGGCGGTTGGCTATTTCAGTGGTGCGTTTCCAATGCTGCATGACAGAAACCTCCGAAGCGGTGGGCGGTGTCAGATACCGCCGGCCGTGAGTTTTTCAGGGTCGAGCAGGACTTCCAGCTGGCTGCGCGGCAGGTCGGTGTGTTCCAGCGCAACCTCGATGATCGGGCGCCCCTGCTTGTAGGCGGTCTTGGCGATTTCGGCAGCCTTCTGGTAGCCGATGATCGGGTTCAGCGCGGTCACCAGGATCGGGTTGCGCGCCAGGGCTTCCTTGAGCTTGGGTTCGTTGACCTTGAAGGTGGCGATGGCCTTGTCGGCCAGCAGACGGCTCACATTGGCCATCAGCTCGATGCTGCCCAGCAGGTTCTGCGCAATGATCGGCAGCATCACGTTCAGTTCGAAGTTGCCCGACTGGCCCGCCACGGCGATGGCCGCATCGTTGCCGATGACCTGCGCGGCCACCATGGCGGTGGCTTCCGGAATCACCGGGTTGACCTTGCCCGGCATGATCGAGGAGCCGGGCTGCAGCCCTTCAAGCTCGATCTCGCCCAGCCCGGCAAGCGGGCCGGAGTTCATCCAGCGCAGGTCGTTGGCGATCTTCATCAGGGCAACGGCGGTGGCCTTGAGCTGACCGGAAACAGCCACGGCGGTGTCCTGCGAGCCGATCAGGGCAAACAGGTTTTCCCCCGGCACGAACTGCACCCCGGTCAGGCCGCTCAGTTGCTGGCTGAAGCGCGCGGCGAACGCGGGGTGGGCGTTGATCCCGGTGCCCACCGCAGTGCCGCCCTGGGCCAGGGCCTGCAGGCTTGGCAGGGTGTCGTTCAAGTGACCGATGCCCGCCTTGACCTGTGCCGCCCAGCCGCCCAGCACCTGGCTCATGCGCACGGGCATGGCGTCCATCAGGTGGGTGCGACCGGTCTTGATGAACGGGTGCACTTGCTCGGCCTTGTGCTCGATCACCTGCACCAGGTGCTTGAGCGCCGGCAGCAGTTGTTCGTGCAGGGCCAGCGCGGCGCTCACGTGGATGGTGGTGGGGATGATGTCGTTGCTGCTCTGGCCGCAGTTGACATGGTCATTTGGGTTTACCGTGTCGCCCAGCACACGGCTGGCCAGGGTCGCGATCACCTCGTTGGCATTCATGTTGGAGCTGGTGCCGGAGCCGGTCTGGTACACGTCGACCGGGAAGTGCTGCATGAAATCGCCAGCCAGCAACTGTTCCACGGCGGTGACGATGGCAGCGCCCTGTGCCTGGCTGATCTGCTCCAGCTCGACGTTGGCCTTGGCGGCGGCGGCCTTGGCCAGCAGCAGGGCCCGGATGAACTGGGTCGGCATGCGCTGCTGGCTGATCGGGAAGTTGTTCACCGCGCGCTGGGTCTGGGCGCCATACAGGGCCTCGGCCGGCACCTGCAGCTCACCCATGCTGTCACGCTCGATACGGGTATTACTCATCATCAAGTCCTTGCATCAGTTCAGCGAAAGAAATCGAAGGCAGCAGCGTGCAGTTCGCCAGTTGCAGGGCGAAGGGCTGCCAGCGCTGGCCGTGCTCGCCGCCGTCGAGCTTGCGCAGCTGCAGCAGCGGCTTCCAGGCCTGGTCCAGGCACAAGCAGCGCCAATGCCACGGCAGCATGCGGTCGCACGCGGTGTCGAGCAGCAGGCGGAAGGAAGTCAAGGCGACGGTCCAGGCCGAGGTCTCGGTGCAGCAGACCAGGTAGCGACCTTCGGCCAGGTAGTGTTCGATCAGGCGCGGCTCGTCGGGCTCGAGGGCACAGCGAATTCGCCGGCTCAGCCAGCGCCAGTTTTCGAGGTAGGGCAATTCGTGAAGGACAGGTCTCATGAACATCATCGCCTAGATAATGATAGTCATTATTAAGTGATAATCAGAATCAGTTCAAGTGCGACCAAAGGCGAAAAGCAAAAAGCCCGGCACGGGCCCGGGCTTCGATGTGTAACCTGAGGTGGCCCCTTCGCCGGCAACGCCGGCGCCTACGGGGACCGCGCACAGGCCGGCGGTGTCAGCTGCCGGCGACCGTCATGCGCTCGATCAGCACCGAGCCTGTGTGAATATTGCTACGGGTTTCAAGATCGTTGCCGATAGCGACAATCTGCTGGAACATGTCCTTCATGTTGCCGGCAATCGTGACTTCCTGAACCGCAAACTGGATCTCGCCGTTCTCCACCCAGTACCCCGCTGCGCCGCGCGAATAGTCACCGGTCACCATGTTCAAGCCATGCCCCATCAGCTCGGTCACCAGCAACCCGCGCCCCATGCGGCGCAGCAATGCAGCCTGATCTTCGACCCCATGCGTGACGAACAGGTTGTGCACGCCACCGGCGTTGGCGGTGCTTGGCAGCCCCAGCTTGCGTCCGGAATAGGTGCTCAGCACATACGACACCAGCTCGCCATTTTCGACGAACGGCTTGGCATAGGTCGCCAGGCCGTCCCCATCGAACGAGGCACTGCCCAGGGCACGCTGCAGGTGCGGCCGCTCGTCCAGAGTCAGCCAGCTGGGGAACAGGCGCTGGCCCATGCAGCCTTCCAGAAACGACGACTTGCGGTACAGGTTGCCGCCGGAAATCGCCGACAGGAAACTGCCGAACAACCCGCCGGCCAGCTCCGCCGAGAACAGCACCGGTACCTCGCAGGTCGGCACCGGACGTGCGCCCAGGCGCGCCGCCGCACGCTGCGCAGCGCGACGCCCGATGCTCTGCGGATCGGCCAGCAGCTCGCCCTGGCGGTTCACGTCATACCAGTAGTCACGCTGCATCTGCCCGTCACCTTCGGCGATCATCACGCAGCTCAGGCTGTGGCGGGTGGAGGCGTAGCCACCGATGAAGCCGTGGCTGTTGCCGTACACCCGGCATCCCTGGTGGGTGCTGAGTGTGGTGCCATCGGCGTTCTTGATGCGGGCATCGGTGTCGAACGCCGCAGCTTCGCAGGCCAGGGCCTTTTCGATGGCCTGCTCGGGGGTGATGTCCCAGGCGTGATAGAGGTCGAAATCCTGCAGGTCACGGGCCATCAGGGCCGGGTCGGCCAGGCCCGAGCATTCGTCCTCGGAGGTGTGCTTGGCAATGGCCAGGGCCGCCGCCACGGTTTCGCGGATGGCATCGCTGCCACTGGCCGAGGTGCTTGCCGAGCCCTTGCGCTGGCCCACATACAGGGTGATGCCGAAGCCCTGGTCGCGATTGAACTCCACCGTCTCCACCTCGCGCTGGCGTACCGAGGTCGACAACCCCTGCTCCAGCGATACGGCCACTTCGCAGGCGCTGGCGCCCTGGCGCCGGGCTTCGGCGATGATCTGTTCGACCTGTTCCTGCAACGCCGGCAGGGCCTGCGGACCTACGCTCTGGACTGCACTCATGGTTTTCTCCACTCAAATTCTGCGTTCGGCTCGGGTCAATCTACGACCGGACCGGACAAGCGGCCCCCGACTGGTTATCATGGCGGCGATTCTCAGCGGACTGCCCCCATGGTTGATTCTTACGACACCGCCTTCGACGGCGAAAAAAGCAAAACCCAAATCAAGCGCGAGATGCAGGCGCTGGTTGATATGGGCGAGCGCCTTACCACGCTCAAGCCCGATATCCTGGCCAAACTGCCCTTGACCGACGAACTGCGCGCGGCCCTGGAAGAGCACAAGCGGCACACCGCGAACGAAGCCAAGCGCCGTCACAAATCGTTCATCGGCAAGCTGATGCGCGACCAGGACATCGACGCGATCCTCGCGCTGCTCGACCAGCTCGACGCCTCTTCGCGCCAGTACAACGAACGCTTCCACAACCTCGAACGCTGGCGCGACCGGCTGATCGGCGGCACCGACGACGTACTGGAGAAGTTCGTCCAGGAATACCCGGACGCCGATCGCCAGCAACTGCGCTCGCTGATCCGCCAGGCCCAGCACGAGCTGGCGCGCAACAAGGCGCCCACCGCCAGCCGCAAGATCTTCAAGTACATCCGCGACCTCGACGAAATCCAGCGCGGCCTGCGCTGATTCTCGCCACCGGGCAGGCACCCTGCCCGCCCGGTTTCATGCTCATGCGCCCGTGCCACCCACGGTGATCGCATCGATCTTCAGGGTCGGCTGGCCAACGCCCACCGGCACCGACTGCCCATCCTTGCCACAGGTACCCACACCACTGTCCAGCGACAGGTCGTTGCCGACCATCGACACCCGGCTCATGGCCTCGGGGCCGTTGCCGATCAGCGTCGCACCCTTGACCGGCGCGGTGATCTTGCCGTCTTCGATCAGGTAAGCCTCGCTGGTGGAGAACACGAACTTGCCGCTGGTGATGTCCACCTGGCCACCGCCGAGGTTGGCGCAGTAGATGCCACGCTTGACCGAGGCGATGATCTCCGCCGGGTCGCTTTCGCCGGCGCGCATGTAGGTGTTGGTCATGCGTGGCATCGGCAGGTGCGCATACGACTCGCGCCGCCCGTTGCCGGTGACTGCCATGCCCATCAGGCGGGCATTGAGCTTGTCCTGCATGTAGCCCTTGAGAATGCCGTTCTCGATCAGTGTGGTGCATTCGGTCGGGGTGCCTTCGTCATCCACGCTCAACGAACCGCGGCGCCCTTCGAGGGTGCCGTCGTCGACGATGGTGCACAGGCTGGACGCGACCTTCTCGCCCAGGTGGCCACTGTAGGCCGAGCTGCCCTTGCGGTTGAAATCGCCCTCCAGGCCATGCCCGACCGCCTCGTGCAGCAGCACACCGGACCACCCGGCGCCCATCACCACCGGCAAGGTGCCGGCCGGTGCCGGAATGGCCTCGAGATTGACCAGTGCCTGGCGCAGCGCCTCGCGGGCAAAACCCATCACCCGCTCGTCGGTGAAGTAGCGGTAGTCGGTGCGCCCGCCGCCGCCATGCCCGCCACGTTCGCGACGGCCATTCTGCTCGACGATCACACTGACGTTGAAGCGCACCAGCGGCCGCACGTCGGCCGCCAGGCTGCCATCGGCAGCGGCCACCAGAATGCGCTCCCACACCCCGGCCATGCTAACGCTGACCTGCTGGATACGCGGGTCCAGGGCACGCGTGGCCACGTCGACACGCTTGAGCAGCTCGACCTTCTCGGCGCGGCTGAGCACATCCAGCGGGTTGCCCGGCGCATACAGCGCGGTCACGTCCTGGCTCTTGAAGGCCTGCACGCTGCCATTCTGGCCGGCGCGGGAAATGGAGCGCGCGGCGCGTGCAGCGGAAGTCAGGGCTTCGAGGTTAATCGCGTTGCTGTAGGCAAAGCCGGTCTTTTCACCAGACTGGGCGCGTACCCCGACCCCCTGGTCGAGGTTGAAGCTGCCTTCCTTGACGATGCCGTCTTCAAGCGCCCAGGACTCTGAAATCTGGCCCTGGAAGTACAGGTCGGCGGCGTCGATTCCCGGCCCGGCCAACTCGCCCAGCACCGATTGCAGGCTGTCGAGGGTCAGGCCGCCCGGCGCCAGCAGGTGATCGCTGACAGTGGATAACAACTCGCTCATAGTCACTCCGAGGTGTGCGCAGGCCGCAATGCGTCCTGCGAAAAAAAGCGCCGGTGCGAGGCCACCGGCATCCGCGCCCGAATGGACGCCTGTTCGCTGCTGTCGCGGGGCGCCAGCAGCACCGCTTCACCGCTGGCCTGCTGGGCAACGATACGCCCCCAGGGGTCGACGATGGCGGCATGGCCATGGGTTTCCCGTGGCCCCGGGTGCGTGCCGCCCTGGGCGGCCGCCAATACGTAACACTGTGTCTCTATGGCCCTGGCGCGAATCAGCACGTCCCAATGGGCCGCACCGGTTACTGCAGTAAAGGCTGCCGGTGCACTGATCAGTTCGGCTCCGGCCGCACGCAGCGCGCTGTACAGCTCGGGAAAGCGCAGGTCGTAGCACACGCTCAGGCCCAGGCGCCCCACCGGGGTATCGGCCACCACCACCCGCGCGCCGTGGGCATAATCGTCCGACTCGCGGTAGCGGCCACGGTTGTCGGCCACATCCACATCGAACAGATGCAATTTGTCGTAGCGGGCCACCTGCTCGCCGTGCTCGTCGACCAGCAGGGAGCAGGCATGGGCTTTGGCCTCGGGCCGGTCGAGCGGCGGCAGCGGCAAGGTGCCCGCTACAATCCATAACCTGAGGTCGCGGGCCGCCTGTTTCAACCAGGGCAGGATCGGCCCCTCCCCCAGCGCCTCGGCCCGGCCGATGGCGGCGCTGTCGCGCCGGCCCATGGCAGCGAAGTTTTCCGGCAGCACCGCCAGCCGCGCGCCCCCTTCGGCAGCCCGCTCCAGCAGGGCACGGGCCCGCGCCAGGTTGCCCGGCACATCGTCCTGGCTGACCATCTGAATAACCGCTGACGTCATGTCCATGTTCTAGCGCGACTTCTCGAAAGGTTTGATAAAGCTAATCTTAGGCTCTTTCCACGGGCCCTCGACGCGGTAATGCACACTGGCATAGCGCGCCACCCGATCCCCCAGCAGCCGGTCCACCAGGAACAGCGCCCCGCCCACCGCTGGCGCGCCCACGATCAGCGCCGCCAGGGGCAGGTTGTTGGTCACCGGCAAGGTCACCTGCAAGGTCGCATCGACCCGGTCCCGAACCATGTCCAGGGTGCCATCAAGCTCGAGGTTACTGGACGGGCCGGTCAGGGTGATCGGCTCGCGCGTCACATACACCCCCTCGCTTGCCACCAGCAGGCCCTTGACCCGGTCGTAGCTCAGGCCCTTGTCGAGCAGGTCGGAGAAGTCCAGGCGCAGGCGCCGGCCGATCGAGTTGAAATTGAGCAGGCCGAACACGCGCAAGGCCTGCGCCCCGCCTTCCACTTCGACGAACTGCCCCTTGCGCAGCAAGGCATCGAGGTTGCCGGAGAAGTGCTTGAGGCTGACCCAGGCCGGCGACCCCTGCCAGCGTCCGTCCACGTCCAGGCGGAAGTCGCGGCTGGTCACCGTCGGCGCGAAGCCCCAGGCGGTCAGCACATCGGCCAGGTTCTTGCCTTCCAGGCGCCCCTTGTACCAGCTGTCGCTGCGCCCCGGCGTGCCTTCCCAGGTGGCGGTGCCATCGATCGCCAGGCCCTTGAGGTTCAGGTCCAGGTCGTTCAGGGCCACGCCCTTGGAGGTGGGACGGGTTTTCAGCGCGACGCTGCCGAGCAGATCATCGCCAAGGAACAGCCTGCCGATGCTCAGGTCGATCGCCGGGATCTTGCGCGGGTCGACATCGGCCAGCGGGTCCGGTCCGTCCACTGCGCTGGCGTCGGCCGGGTCGGACGGCGGCAGGTGGAGGGTCGGCAGGTTGATCACGATCGGGGCGCCCTTGGCATCGGGCAGGCGGGCCGTGCCGATGACCTCCTTGCTGTCCAGGCGCAGGTTCCAGAAGTTGCTCCCGCGGTCCAGGCGTACCACTGCCTGGTTGAGGGTCTGGCCAAAGCCCTTGAGCTGGCCGATGCTCACGTCCACGCTGTTGAGCACCTGCCGGGCATTGCCGCCCGGATCGTCACCGGCCATCTGCTCGAACTGCTTCTGCCAGGGCTCAATGTCCAGCTGCGCGAGCCGGCCACGCACCCGCAGGCCCTGACCGGCCGGCAGTTGCGCCGTGCCGTTGCCCAGCAGCAGCTCACCGCGCCCCTGGCCGAGCTTGCCGGCAGGCGCGGCATAGGCCAGCCTGGCGACGTCGGCGTAGGCCACATCGAAGCGCTGTTGCGGCCCTTGCAAGTTCATCTTGAACTGCGTGGCCCGGGTTTCGCTGACCGCCTTGCCGAACGGCGCCGGCAGGTCCACTTTCAGGCCCTTGAGGGTAGAGTCGATGCTCAGCTGGTTTTCGCGGCTGCCGACACTGACCTGCAACTGGTAGGGGATTTCTCCGGAGGCTGGCAAGGGCTGGGTGAATTTCAGCCAGTCGGTCAGCGCCTTCAAGGCGATCTGGCCCTTGGCGGCGATACGGGTCTGCAGTTGCCCAGGCTGCCCCTCGGCAAAGATCTGTGCGCTGATGGGCTTGTCGAAGGCGCGCGCGGTGATGTTCTGGCCGCTGAGCCCCTTGTCGAAGTCGAAGCGGAAAGTGCCGTTCAACTGGCTCAGCTCAAGCGGCGGTTCGCTCAGCTTCAGGCGCGCCTGTTCGGTGCTGAAGTCCACCAGTACCTTGGGCTGCTGGCCGTGCTCCAGGGGGATATCGAGCTTGAGCTTGCCCTGCAGCGGGCCCTCGCCTTCCCAGCCGGCGAAGGTCGGGCCGGTACCGATCGGCGCGTCCTGCAGGATCTTCACCCCGTCGGCCAGGCGCCCGTCGAACTCTCCGTCCAGGTACAGGTGGGTATGCTCGCCTTCGTTCACATGGGGGATGTTCACGTCCACATTGCGCACCCGGGTGCCGAGCAACTGGCCGCTGCGCGCCTTGACCCGCACACCGGTGTCCTCGATGAACACGTCGCCATCGACCTTGCTCACGTGGGGCCAGCCGGGCTGGAAGTCCAACTCGGCGTCATGCACCTTGAAGAACAGGCTGATGCTGCGCGACTCGGGGGTCGCGCCGTGGTGCAACGAGCCTTGGTACTGGAAGTAGCCTTCATCCACCGCGCCCTTGAGGATTGCGGTGCGCAACCAGTGGTCCAGCGCAGGGCTGAGCACTTCGGGCAGGTACTTGGCGGTGTAGCGGCCATCGCCGTCGACCAGGCCCACACGCAGGTCCATGTAGTCTTCGCGTGCATCGTCGAACAGCAGCCGGATCAGGAAGTCGCCGGCAATCCTGCCCTCGTCACCCAGCACCTTAAGGTACGGCGCAACCAGGGTGAAACCCTCGGAGTCCAGTCGCCAGGTCAGGCGTGCATTGGCCTTCAGGTAATGCCAGGGGTCGGCGAAGATCGGCGTCAGGTGCAGCATGAACTTGTCGGTGTCCAGGCGCAGCTCGCCCTGGCCCAGGTCGCCGCTGATGCTGCCGCTGACATTCCCGGCAGCGGGGGCGCCGTGGTAGGCGTTGAAGCCGACGCGGTCCAGGTTGGCTGCAAAGCTCAGGCGCTGATCACCTTCGGCCCTGGGCCGCACGTCCAGGCGCACATTGCGCAGGCCGCCGGTGACCTTGAGGCCCTCGACCACGGCCATGCCCGCCTCCGGCAGCGGCGCGAGCGCCTGGATCAGCGGGGTCAGCGGGGTCAAATCGAGGCGGTCGGCCTGGATTGCCCACACTTCATCGGCCGGCTCGGTGGCGGCGCTCTGCCTGAGTTGAACGTGGGATTCCCAGCGGGTGTCGCCCAGGCTCATGGCCAGGGAATCGAGCACCACGTCAAAGCCCTTGTCGCTACGCCTGAACCAGGCATTGAGCGCCAGGTTCTCGACCTTTACCGCCTTGCGACCGGCATGCGCACCCTTGAGCTGGGGCGCGTTGAGGCGCAGCGTCGCGGTCTGCAACTGGCCTTTGCCCCACCCTACCCAGGCCTCGCCACCGGCACGCAGTTCGCTGGCCGTGTACGGGCCCAGCAGCCGCGCCGGCACCCATTTTGCCCAGTCGCTCTGTGGCAGGCTGAGGTAGGCATCCACCGCACCGTCGCGCCACTGGTCGGCGCGCACGCGGCTGCGCAGGCTCAGGCTCATCGGCTGGCCGTCGGGCAGGGTCAGGCGCGCATCCAGGCGCTGGCGCACGCTGCCGGTCTGCAGCCCGAGGCTCACATAGGTCAGGGTCATCGGCTCATGCGCGAACGGCTCCAGGGTCACCTGGCTGTCGAGCACCGACACCTTCGCCACCACCTGGCTGCGTTCGAGCAACTGCTGTACATCCAGTGGCTGATCGTCCTGCACCGGCAGCCCCTTGAGGCTCCAGTGACCGTTTTCATCTTCGTGCAGGTTCAGTTGCAGGCCGCCCAGTTCGACCTGGGCCAGGCGGACCTGGCGCTGCATCAGGCTGGCCCACAGGTCGGGCACCACCTTGACCTCGTCCAGGCGCAAGGCGCCGGCGCCTTCGCCCAGCTGCACGTCGCGCACGCGCAACACCGGCGCAAGGCCGCTCCAGCGGCCTTCCAGGGCACCGATATGCACCGGCATGCCCAGTGCGGCCTCGGCCTTCTGCTCCACCTCGGCGCGGTACTCGGCAACCAGTGGCACCAGCTCGCGGCCAAGGCTGACGTACAACGCCACCAGCACGGCAAGCAAGGCGCACAGGCCAAGCCCCCAACGGGTCAAGATGCCCAGAACGCGGATCAGACGCTCCATGGCAAGGGCTCCCCGTGTGGTCCGTTAACTATGGCCCGGTACGCGCAGTTTTCCAGCGCAGGGTAGGTTTCAACGCGAGTCAGAGCAGCACCACATCGTATTGTTCCTGGGAATACATGGACTCCACCTGGAAGCGGATGGTTCGCCCGATGAATGCCTCCAGCTCCGCCACGTTGCCCGATTCCTCGTCGAGCAGGCGGTCCACCACCTTCTGGTTGGCCAGCACCCGGTAGCCTTCGGCCTGGTAGGCGCGGGCCTCGCGCAGGATCTCGCGGAAAATTTCGTAACAGATGGTCTCAGGGGTCTTTAGCTTCCCGCGGCCCTGGCAACTGGCGCATGGTTCGCATAGCACCTGTTCAAGGCTTTCGCGGGTGCGCTTGCGGGTCATCTGCACCAGCCCCAGCTCGGTGATGCCGATGATGTTGGTCTTGGCGTGATCACGTTCCAGCTGTTTTTCCAGGGTACGCAGCACCTGGCGCTGGTGTTCTTCGTCTTCCATGTCGATGAAGTCGATGATGATGATGCCGCCGATGTTGCGCAGGCGCAGCTGGCGGGCAATCGCCGTGGCAGCCTCCAGGTTGGTCTTGAAGATGGTCTCTTCGAGGTTGCGGTGGCCGACGAAGGCCCCGGTGTTGACGTCGATGGTGGTCATCGCCTCGGCCGGGTCGACCACCAGGTAGCCGCCGGACTTGAGCGGCACCTTGCGCTCCAGGGCGCGCTGGATCTCGTCCTCGACGCCATACAGGTCGAAGATCGGCCGCTCCCCCGGGTAATGCTCCAGGCGGTCGGCGATTTCCGGCATCAGCTCGGCGACGAACTGCGTGGTCTTCTGGAAGGTTTCCCGTGAATCGATGCGGATCTTCTCGATCTTGGGGTTGACCAGGTCGCGCAGGGTACGCAGGGCCAGGCCCAGGTCTTCGTAGATTTCGGTGGGTGCGCCAACGGTCTTGATCTGGGCGCCGATCTGGTCCCACAAGCGACGCAGGTAGCGGATGTCCATGACGATCTCGTCGGCGCCGGCGCCCTCGGCCGCGGTGCGCAGGATGAACCCGCCGGCGTCCTGGATGTTTTCCTGGGCGATGCAGTCGGTGACCACCTGCTTGAGCCGCTCGCGCTCGCCTTCGTCCTCGATCTTCAGCGAGATGCCCACATGGCTGGTACGCGGCATGTACACCAGATAGCGCGACGGGATCGACAGCTGGGTAGTCAGGCGTGCGCCCTTGGAGCCGATCGGGTCCTTGGTCACCTGCACCACCAGGCTCTGGCCTTCGTGCACCAGGGCACTGATGGTCTCGACACTGGCGCCTTCGCGCTGGGAGATTTCCGAGGCGTGGATGAACGCCGCGCGCTCCAGGCCGATGTCGACGAACGCCGCCTGCATGCCGGGCAGCACCCGCACCACCTTGCCTTTGTAGATGTTGCCGACGATGCCCCGCCGCTGGGTGCGCTCGACGTGCACCTCCTGAAGAACACCGTTCTCCACCACCGCCACGCGTGATTCCATCGGCGTGATATTGATCAGAATCTCTTCACTCATGGCAGGCTCTCGTCAAAGGTCTTCAGCTAATGATGGATTGCCCGGCGGTCGCTGGCGAGCAATTAAAGGGGTACGGGCAGTTCCTCGCTCAACGGGGCGGCAGGCCTTGCCAGCAGGGAATGGCAAATTGCTCCAGCAGCTCGGCGGTTTCGCTCAGCGGCAAGCCGACCACCGCCGAGTAGCTGCCCTGCAGCGCCTTGACGAAAATTGCCGCCAGGCCCTGGATCGCGTAGCTGCCGGCCTTGTCCTGCGGCTCGCCGCTGGCCCAGTAGGCCAGGGCCTGTTCGGGGCTGATGGGGCGCAGGCTGACGCGGCTGGCAACGTTCACGCTCAGGCAGCGCTCGCCATCGGTCACCGCCACTGCCGTCAGCACGTCGTGCTCGCGTCCGGACAATGCGGCCAGCATGGCCAGGGCGTCGGCCTGCCCCTGCGGCTTGCCGAGGATCTGCCCGTCGAGCACCACCGCAGTGTCGGCGCCCAGTACCGCCAGGTGCCCTTCCACGCCGCTGGCGCGCAACACCGCCAGGCCGGCAGCCGCCTTCTCGCGCGCCAGGCGCTCGACATAGGCGTCAGCCGGTTCGGCATCCAGAGGGGTTTCATCGATGCTGGCGGCCACCGGGGTGAACGGCACGCCGATCTGGGAGAGCAGCTCACGTCGGCGTGGCGAACCAGAGGCCAGGTACAGCGGGGTCATGTGACGTCTCCGTGTCAGCGTCGGTGGGCAACGCGAATCAGTTGATACTCAGGCGTCGGCGCAGGCCGCGCAAGGCGAAGCTGATCCAGGGCCACAGCAGCGCACTGATCACCGCCGGCCACACCAGCGCCAGGGTCGGCTGGCGGTTGCCGGTCAGGGCGCTGAGCCACAGCTGAACCAGCTGGGCCAGGCCGAAGATCACCAGAATCACCAGGCTCTGCTGCCACATGGGGAACATGCGCAGGCGCTGCTGCAGCGACAGCACCAGGAAGGTGATAAGCACCAGCACCAGAGCGTTCTGCCCCAGCAGCGTGCCGTACAGCACGTCCTCGGCAAGCCCCAGCACGAATGCGGTGGTCATGCCGACCTTGTGCGGCAGGTGCAGCGTCCAGAAGGCCAGCAGCAGGGCCAGCCACAGCGGACGGAAAATCTCCATGAACGGCAGCGTGGGCCACACGCTCAGCAGCAGGCCGATCAGGAAGGTCAACCAGACCACCCAACCGTTGCGGCTACGGGTACTGCTCATCAGTGTCTCTCCCGAGAAGTGGCCGGGGCGGCTGCAGGGGCAGCGGGCGCGGCGGCAGGAGCAGGTGCAGGGGTTGGCGCAGGCGTGCCCGGCGCAGCGGGTGCGGCAGGTGTGCCCGGCGCGGCAGCCGGCATGCTGCCATCGATCGGGCTCTGCGCCTGGCGATCAGCCGCTTCCTGAGCCTGCGCGGCATCGGCGGCGCGCTGTTCGGGGGTACGGCTGTCGGAAAACACCAGCAGCATGTAGCGGCTGCGGTTGAGTGCCGCGGTCGGCACCGCCCGCACGATGGCGAACGGCTGCCCGGAGTCGTGGATCACCTCGCGCACCGTGGCCACCGGGTAGCCGGCCGGGAAGCGCTGGCCCAGGCCGGAACTGACCAGCAGGTCGCCTTCCTTGATGTCGGCGGTGTCGGCCACGTGGCGCAGTTCCAGGCGTTCGGGATTGCCGGTGCCACTGGCAATCGCGCGCAGGCCGTTGCGGTTGACCTGCACCGGAATGCTGTGGGTGGTGTCGGTGAGCAGCAGCACCCGCGAGGTGTACGGCATCAGCTCGACCACCTGGCCCATCAGGCCACGGGCGTCGAGCACCGGCTGGCCCAGCACCACGCCGTCGCGTTCGCCCTTGTTGATCAGGATGCGGTGGGTAAAGGGGTTGGGGTCGACGCCGATCAGCTCGGCCACCTCGACCTTCTCGTTGACCAGTGCCGAGGAGTTGAGCAACTCGCGCAGGCGCACGTTCTGCTCGGTCAGGGCCGCCAGCTTCTGCAGGCGACCTTGCAGCAGCAAGGCTTCGGTCTTGAGTTTCTCGTTCTCGGCGATCAGCTCGGTGCGGCTGCCGAACTGGCTGGCCACGCCCTGCCACATGCGTTGCGGGAAGTCGCTGATGGTATAGGAAGGCATCAGCACCAGCGCCATCTGGCTGCGCAGCGGCTTGAGCAAGGTAAAGCGGGCGTCCACCACCATCAGGGCGATAGACAGCACAACCAGCACAAGCAGGTGCACGCCCAGCGAAGGGCCTTTGGCGAAAAGCGGTTTAATAGGCCGCTCCTCGAAGATTCAGGGGGTCATTCATACGGCAACGCACCGGCCTGCTTGCAGGATGGATGGAAACGACGCCCACACGCGCCACCAGCACATACAGGTAGCACTGTGGGCCCTACCTGTAAACCGGGGGACGGGGTGGGCGGTCAGCAAATCACTCGCTGGAGAGCAGGTCCATGGTGTGTTTGTCCATCATCTCCAGCGCGCGACCGCCGCCACGGGCGACACAGGTCAGCGGGTCTTCGGCGACGATCACCGGCAGGCCGGTTTCCTGGGCCAGCAGCTTGTCCAGGTCGCGCAGCAGCGCACCACCACCGGTCAGCACCAGGCCGCGCTCGGCGATGTCCGAAGCCAGCTCCGGTGGCGATTGCTCCAGGGCGCTCTTGACCGCCTGCACGATGGTCGCCAGCGATTCCTGAAGGGCTTCGAGCACTTCGTTGGAGTTCAGGGTGAAGGCACGTGGCACGCCTTCGGCCAGGTTGCGGCCGCGTACGTCGACTTCACGCACTTCGCCGCCCGGGTAGGCAGTACCGATTTCCTGCTTGATACGCTCGGCGGTGGACTCGCCGATCAGGCTGCCGTAGTTGCGGCGCACGTAGGTGACGATGGCCTCGTCGAAACGGTCGCCACCCACACGCACGGATTCGGCGTACACCACACCATTGAGGGAGATCAGTGCGATTTCGGTGGTACCACCACCAATATCGACGACCATCGAACCACGGGCTTCCTCGACCGGCAGGCCGGCACCGATGGCGGCGGCCATTGGCTCTTCGATCAGGAACACTTCACGGGCACCGGCACCGAGGGCCGACTCGCGAATGGCGCGGCGCTCTACCTGGGTCGACTTGCACGGAACGCAGATCAGCACGCGAGGGCTGGGCTGCAGAAAACTGTTTTCGTGAACCTTGTTGATGAAGTACTGCAGCATCTTTTCGCAGACGCTGAAATCGGCGATCACGCCGTCCTTCATCGGACGAATGGCAGCGATGTTGCCGGGCGTACGGCCGAGCATGCGCTTGGCCTCGGTGCCGACAGCGACGACACTTTTCTGGTTGCCGTGAGTACGAATGGCCACAACCGAAGGCTCATTCAGGACGATACCGCGCTCACGCACGTAAATAAGGGTGTTGGCAGTGCCCAGGTCGATGGAAAGATCGCTGGAAAACATGCCACGCAGTTTCTTGAACATGGGAAAGTGACCCTAGGCAACGCGTGGGTAAAAAAGTGCGGCAAACTCTAACAACGGCGGGGATTTTGGGCAAGGCGCCAATATGTTAAATTGGCAGTTTTTCCGAGCAAGCCAGCACACAATCGCGGCCTTATGACCGTAAATCTGCCAGCATGTTCCTCATTCGCGGACCAATTCCGTTTTTTGTTTTCCCCTGGAGATCCCCATGGCGCTTGAACGCTGCGACGTGGAAAAGATCGCTCACCTGGCCCGCCTGGGCCTCAATGAAGCCGATCTTCCGCGCACTACCGATGCCTTGAACAGTATTCTGGGTTTGGTCGACCAGATGCAAGCGGTCGACACCACTGGCATCGAGCCACTGGCCCACCCCCTTGAAGCCCGTCAGCGCCTGCGTGCCGACGTGGTAACAGAAAGTAACCAGAGAGACAGCTACCAGGCCATCGCCCCGGCGACCGAAAGCGGCCTGTACCTGGTTCCTAAAGTCATCGAGTAAGGGAATAGAGCCTGCCATGCATCAACTGACCCTGGCCGAGATCGCCCGCGGACTCGCCGACAAAGCCTTTTCTGCCGAAGAGCTGACCCGCACGCTGCTGGCGCGCATCCAGCAGCTCGACCCGCAAATCAACAGTTTCATCAGCGTCACCGAAGACCTGGCCCTGGACCAGGCGCGTGCCGCCGACGCCCGCCGTGCTGGCGGTGAAACCGGCGCCCTGCTGGGCGCCCCCATCGCCCACAAGGACCTGTTCTGCACCCAGGGCGTGCGCACCAGCTGCGGCTCGAAGATGCTCGACAACTTCGTCTCGCCGTATGACGCCACCGTGGTCAGCAAGCTGGCCGAGGCCGGCATGGTCACCCTGGGCAAGACCAACATGGACGAGTTCGCCATGGGTTCGGCCAACGAATCCAGCCACTACGGCGCGGTGAAGAACCCGTGGAACCTCGAACACGTGCCGGGCGGTTCGTCCGGCGGTTCGGCCGCCGCCGTGGCCGCGCGCCTGCTGCCGGCCACCACCGGCACCGACACCGGCGGTTCGATCCGCCAGCCGGCGGCGCTGACCAACCTCACCGGCCTCAAGCCGACCTACGGTCGCGTGTCGCGCTGGGGCATGATTGCCTACGCCTCCAGCCTCGACCAGGGTGGCCCGCTGGCGCGTACCGCCGAAGACTGCGCGCTGCTGCTGCAGGCCATGGCCGGTTTCGACGCCAAGGACTCCACCAGCATCGACGAACCGGTGCCCGATTACAGCGCCCCGCTCAACGCCTCGCTGCAGGGCCTGCGCATCGGCCTGCCGAAGGAGTACTTCGGTGCCGGCCTGGACCCGCGCATCGCCGACCTGATCCAGGCCAGCGTCAAGGAGCTGGAAAAGCTCGGCGCGGTGGTCAAGCAGATCAGCCTGCCGAACATGCAGCACGCGATCCCTGCGTACTACGTCATCGCCCCGGCCGAAGCCTCGTCCAACCTCTCGCGTTTCGACGGCGTGCGCTTCGGCTACCGCTGCGAAGACCCCAAGGACCTCACCGACCTGTACAAGCGTTCACGCGGTGAAGGCTTCGGCCCCGAGGTGCAGCGGCGCATCATGGTCGGCGCCTACGCGCTGTCGGCCGGCTACTACGATGCCTACTACCTGCAGGCGCAGAAGATCCGCCGCCTGATCAAGAACGACTTCATGGCCGCCTTCGAAGAGGTCGACGTGATTCTCGGCCCGACCACGCCCAACCCGGCCTGGAAGCTTGGCGCCAAGAACAGCGACCCGGTCGCCGCCTACCTGGAAGACGTCTACACCATCACCGCCAACCTCGCCGGCCTGCCAGGCCTGTCGATGCCGGCCGGTTTTGTCGACGGCCTGCCGGTCGGCGTGCAACTGCTGGCCCCGTATTTCCAGGAAGGCCGCCTGCTCAACGTCGCGCACCGCTATCAGCAAGTGACTGATTGGCACACCCGCGCACCTACCGGCTTCTGAGGGACAGACACATGCAATGGGAAGTTGTGATCGGGCTGGAAATTCATACCCAGCTCGCCACCCAGTCGAAGATTTTCTCCGGCAGCGCCACCACGTTCGGCTCCGAGCCGAACACCCAGGCCAGCCTGATCGACCTGGGCATGCCCGGCGTGCTGCCGGTGCTCAACGAAGAAGCCGTGCGCATGGCCTGCATGTTCGGCCTGGCGATCGACGCCGAAATCGGCGAGCACAACGTGTTCGCGCGCAAGAACTACTTCTACCCCGACCTGCCCAAGGGCTACCAGATCAGCCAGATGGAGCTGCCGATCGTCGGCAAGGGCTACCTGGACATCGCCCTTGAAGACGGCACCGTCAAGCGCATCGGCATCACCCGCGCACACCTGGAGGAAGACGCCGGCAAGAGCCTGCACGAAGACTTCAGCGGCGCCACCGGCATCGACCTGAACCGCGCCGGCACGCCACTGCTGGAAATCGTCTCCGAGCCGGAAATGCGCAGCGCCAAGGAAGCCGTGGCCTACGTCAAGGCGATCCACGCACTGGTGCGCTACCTGGGCATCTGCGACGGCAACATGGCCGAGGGCTCGCTGCGCTGCGACTGCAACGTGTCGATCCGGCCCAAGGGCCAGGTCGAGTTCGGCACCCGCTGCGAGATCAAGAACGTCAACTCGTTCCGCTTCATCGAGAAGGCGATCAACACCGAGGTGCAGCGCCAGATCGAACTGATCGAGGATGGCGGCCGGGTGATCCAGGAAACCCGCCTGTACGACCCGAACAAGGACGAGACCCGCTCCATGCGCAGCAAGGAGGAGGCCAACGACTACCGTTACTTCCCCGACCCGGACCTGCTGCCGGTGGTCATCGAGCCGGCGTTCCTCGACGCCATCCGCGCCACCCTGCCCGAACTGCCGCCGCAGAAGCGCGAGCGCTTCCAGAGCCAGTTCGGCCTGTCGGCCTACGACGCCAACGTGCTGGCCTCCAGCCGCGAGCAGGCCGACTACTTCGAGCAGGTGGTCGGTGTGTGCGGCGATGCCAAGCTGGCGGCCAACTGGGTCATGGTCGAGCTGGGCAGCCTGCTGAACAAGCTGGGCCTGGAGATCGACCAGGCGCCGGTCAGCGCCGCGCAACTGGGCGGCATGCTGCAGCGCATTCTGGACAACACCATCAGCGGCAAGATCGCCAAGGTGGTGTTCGAGAAGATGGCCGCCGGTGAAGGCGATGCCGACCAGATCATCGAGGCAGAAGGCCTGAAACAGGTGACCGACACCGGCGCGATCGAGAAGGTGCTGGACGAAGTGCTGGCGGCCAACGCCGAGCAGGTCGAGCAGTACCGCGCGGCGGACGAAGCCAAGCGCGGCAAGATGTTCGGCTTCTTCGTCGGCCAGGCGATGAAGGCGTCCAAGGGCAAGGCCAACCCGCAACAGGTGAACCAATTGCTCAAGAGCAAGCTCGAAGGCTGAACCGCGTCGCCTGCATTCGCCGGCAACGCCGGCTCCTACAAGGACGCACCAATCCCTGCAGGAGCCGGCGTTGCCGACGAAGACCACACCACGGAGTAACCGGATACATGTGGCGTCCCCTCAGCGCACTGCTCGCGCTTTTCACCCTGCTCGCCGGCTGTGCCAGCCACACCCTCGACCCCCGCGGTTACGACCAGACCGGCACCGCCTCCTATTACGGTTCCCGCCATCACGGCAAACGCACCGCCAGTGGCGAACCCTTCGACCAGCACGGCCTGACCGCCGCCCATCGCAGCCTGCCCTTCGGCACCCGCGTGCAGGTCACCAACCTCGCCAACGACCGCCGCGTCGTGGTACGCATCAACGACCGCGGCCCGCATACCCGGGGTCGACTCATCGACCTGTCACGCGCCGCCGCCGACCAACTGGGCATGCTCCGTAGCGGAACCGCGCGGGTACGGGTACAAAGTCTCAGCAACTGACCCTGCTTCGGAGCACGACCATTTTCGACCTGGCCGCTTTACCCACCTTCAGCCTGCTGCAACTGGCCCTGGGCCTGCTGCTGCTGATCACCGGCGCCGAACTGCTGGTGCGCGCCGCCCTGCGCCTGGCCGCCAGCCTGCAGGTGCGTCCGCTGATCATCGGCCTGAGCCTGGTGGCCTTCGGCAGCAGCGCCCCGCAACTGACCGTGAGCCTGCAGGCGGCCTACACCGGCGCACCCGACGTGGCGGTGGGCAGCGTGATCGGCAGCAACATCTTCAACGTGCTGGTCACCCTGGGCCTGGCCGCTCTGATCATCCCCCTGCGCGTTTCGCGGCAACTGGTACGCCTGGACATCCCGCTGATGATCGGCGCCAGCCTGCTGGTGTACCTGCTGGCCCTGGACGAACGCATCGGCCGCCTCGAAGGCGCCCTGCTGCTGCTCGGGCTGGTTGCCTACCTGGCCATCCTGTGGCACCAGTCACGCCACCACGCACGCACCTACCCCGCCCCCGGCCCGCGGCCGCAGCGTGGCGTCGGCTTCTGGTTCGGCACCCTGGCACTGATGCTCACCGGCCTGGGCCTGCTGAGCCTGGCCGGGCACCTGTTGCTGGAGGCAGCAGTGGAAGTGGCCGTCGACCTGGGCCTGTCGGAGCGGGTGATCGGCCTGACCGTGGTGGCGGTATGCACCTCGCTGCCGGAGCTGGCCACCTCGCTGATCGCCGCCTTGCGCGGCGAGCGTGAAATCGCCGTGGGCAACGTGATCGGCAGCAACCTGTTCAACCTGCTGGCGGTGCTCGGGCTGACCGCGCTGGTGGCCCCGGTGCCGCTGTCGATCTCGCCCAACGCGCTGGCCTTCGACCTGCCGGTGATGCTCGGCGTGGCCGTGCTGACCCTGCCGGTGTTCTATTCCGGCTACCGCGTCACCCGCGCCGAAGGTCTGGTGTTCCTGTGTCTTTACCTGGCCTATGGTCTGCACGTGGTGGCCTTCACCACCGGCATGCCGCTGGCCAACCGTCTGGAGCAGCTGATGCTGCTTTATGTCCTGCCGACGCTGGCGGTGGTGCTGATGTACACCACCGTGCGCGCCTGGCGCCGCCAACACTAAGGAAAACAACATGGGCGAGAGCAACAAAACCGGCGAACAGGTTCGCCGCCAGGTCATGGGCGATGCATTCGTGGACCGTGCACTGGGCAATGCCACCGAGTTCACCGAGCCGCTGCAGGCGTTCGTCAACGAGCACGCCTGGGGCAGCGTGTGGAGCCGCGAGGGCCTGCCGCTGAAAACCCGCAGCCTGATCACCCTGGCGGCGCTGACCGCGCTCAAGTGCCCGCAAGAGCTCAAGGGCCACGTGCGTGGCGCCCTGAACAACGGCTGTACGGTGGAAGAGATTCGCGAGGCGTTGCTGCATTGCGCCGTGTACGCCGGCGTACCGGCGGCGATCGATGCGTTTCGCGCCGCCCAGGAAGTGATCGACAGCTACCAGCAGGGCTGACCGATCACCCCGCAGGGCCGTCAGCCGGCGACGGCGGCGGCCTTCTGCCCCTTCTTCTTGAGCCAGAACGCCACGCCCAGGGTGGCGATCCAGGCCGGAATCAGCAGTACCGAGATGCGGATCGGCGGGGTCAGGTACATCACCACCAGAATCAGCACGATGAACGCCAGGCACAGGTAATTGGTCACCGGGTGCCCCCAGCTCTTGTAGAAGGTCGACTCGCCGGCAGCGATCTTGGCCTTGCGAAACTTCAGGTGGGTGATGCTGATGCTCGCCCAGTTGATCACCAGTGCCGACACCGCCAGCGCCATGAGCAGGCCGAAGGCTTCGCCCGGCATCAGGTAGTTGATCAGCACGCACAGGCCGGTGGCCACCGCCGATACGCCCAGCGCCGCCAGCGGCACGCCACGACGGTTGATCTTGAGCAGTGCGCGCGGCGCATCACCCTGGCTGGCCAGGCCGAACAGCATGCGGCTGTTGCAGTACACGCAGCTGTTGTACACCGACAGCGCGGCAGTCAGCACCACCACGTTGAGAATGGTGGCCACCAGGTTGCTGTCCAGGTTGTGGAAGATCATCACGAACGGGCTGCCGCCCTGCACCACCTTCTGCCAGGGGTACAGCGACAGCAGCACCGCCAGTGCGCCGATGTAGAAGATCAGGATGCGGTACACCACCTGGTTGGTCGCGCGTGGAATGCTGTAGCGCGGGTTGTCCGCCTCGGCCGCGGTGATGCCGACCAGCTCCAGCCCGCCGAAGGAGAACATGATCACCGCCATCGCCATCACCAGCCCGGTGATGCCATTGGGGAAGAACCCGCCATACTGCCACAGGTTGGCCACGCTGGCATCCGGCCCGCCGCTGCCGCTGGCCAGCAGCCAGGCGCCGAAGCCGATCATGCTGACGATGGCTATCACCTTGACCAGCGCGAACCAGAACTCCAGCTCGCCGTACACCTTGACCTGGGTGAGGTTGATCAGGTTGATCGCCACGAAGAAGATCGCTGCAGTGGCCCAGGTGGGGAAGTCCGGCCACCAGTACTGCACGTAGATACCCACCGCCGTCAGCTCGGCCATGCCCACCAGCACATAGACCACCCAGTAGTTCCAGCCCGAGACGAAGCCAGCGAACTCGTTCCAGTAGCGGTGCGCAAAGTGGCTGAAGCTGCCCGCCACCGGTTCCTCGACCACCATCTCACCCAGCTGGCGCATGATGAAAAAGGCCATCAGGCCGGCGATGGCGTAGCCCAGCAGCACGGCAGGGCCTGCCATCTGGATGGTCTGGGCGATGCCCAGGAACAACCCGGTGCCGATGGCGCCGCCCAGCGCGATCAACTGGATGTGACGGTTCTTCAGGCCGCGATGCAAACGCTCGGGCGTGATCTGGTCTTGCATGAAGTGTCCTCAGGCAGGGAGGCCGTTATTTTGAGTGTGGGCGACAGGATCTAGATCCAGCCGCCCCACTGCAAGATAAATATGCCGATATTCGTCGTAACTGCGGCCATCAGCGTGGTAATCACGATGATCGAGGCGGCCAGCTGGTGATTGCCGTTGGCCGCGCGCGCCATCACGTAGCTGGACGCGGCGGTGGGGCTGGCGATGTACAGGAACAGCACCCCCAGCTCCGCGCCGCGAAAGCCGCACAGCCAGGCGCCGAAGGTGGCCAGCAGCGGCAGCCATACCATCTTTACCAGGCTGGCACTCAGCGCCATGCGCCCGCTGGCGTGCAACGAGGCCATCGACAGCGTGCCGCCGATGCAGATCAGCGCCAGCGGCAGGGTCATCTGCGCCAGGTAGTCACCGGAGGTCAGCAGCCAGTTGGGCAGCCCCACCTTGGCATACGCCAGCACGCCGGCCACCAGCACACTGATGATCAGCGGGTTGCGCAGGATGCTCTTGAGGATGCTCCAGGGGTCGGACTTGATGGTCGGGCTGTACACCGCCAGCACCACGGCCGACAGCGAGTTGTAGAGCAGGATCACCAGCCCGGCCAGCACCGCGCCGATGGAGATGCCATGATCGCCGTACATGCTCCCGGCCAGCGCCAGGCCGATGACCGCATTGTTGCCGCGAAAGCCGCCCTGGGCGTAGATGCCGCGATCTTCACGGGGGCAGCGCCAGATCGCGATCAGCCAGGCCAGGCCGAAACTGCCCAGGGTGGCGACGGTGAAGTACAGCAGCAGCGAGGGCTGGACCGCCGCCTCGAGATCGGCGTGGTAGATGCCCAGAAACAGCAGCGCCGGCATGCTCACGTTGAACACCAGGGCCGAGGCGGTCTGGATGAAGCTGTCGTTGATGGCGTTGATGCGGCGCAGCAGCACGCCCATGAACATCATCGCGAACACCGGCGCGGTGATGTTCAGGGTCTGGAGAAAAAGGGCGAGCATGCAGGTGGTCCCGTCGGCGTCGTTAGGGAGCTAATCATACGTCAACCTTGGGGCTGCTATGCAGCCTCTTCGCCGGCCTTGCCGGCGAAGAGGCCCTGAGGTTCAGCGCCGAACCGGGCGCTTCTGCAATTTGCGCTGCAGGGTACGCCGGTGCATGCCCAGCGCCCGCGCCGTGGCCGAGATATTGCCCTCATGCTCGGTCAGCACACGCTGGATGTGCTCCCACTGCAGGCGGTCCACCGACATCGGGTTTTCCGGTACCAGCGTGTCCAGGTCGGCGTGCTCGGACGCCAGCGCCGCCAGCACGTCGTCGGCATCGGCCGGCTTGCACAGGTAATTGCAGGCGCCGCGCTTGATCGCCTCCACCGCGGTGGCAATGCTCGAATAGCCGGTGAGGATCACCACGCGCATCTCCGGGTCCAGCTCCAGCAGCTTGGGCAGCAGTACCAGCCCGGAGTCGCCCTCCATCTTCAGGTCCAGCGTGGCGTAGTCCGGCACGTCCTGCTGGGCAATCTGCAGGCCCTCTTCGGCAGAACCCGCCGTGCTCACGCGAAACCCGCGCCGGCTCATGGCCCGGGCCATCACCCGGGTAAACGTGGCGTCGTCATCCACCAGCAGCAGGTGCGGCAGCTCTTCGCCTTCAGCCTGAATTTCATCACTCATCACACGTCTCCTCGCGCGTCACGCGGCAGGCGCAGCTCGGTGAGCGTACCGCCTTCCTCATGACTATAGAGTTTTACCGAGCCGCCAGCACGGGTCACGCTGGCCTTGCTCAAGAACAGGCCAAGGCCGAAGCCCTTGCCCTTGGTGGTAAAGAAGGGTTTGCCGATCTGCTCGGCGATCGCCACCGGCACGCCGGGGCCATGGTCGCGAATGCTGATCACGATGTCCTCGGCGTCCCAGTCCAGGTACACCTCCAGGTCATTGGGGCAGGCATCGGCTGCATTGTTCAACAGGTTCAGCAGGGCCTGGGTCAGGTCCGGCGGCGGCGCCAGGCGCGGCACCGTACCCTGGCCCAGGCGCTGGAAGCGATAGCTGGCCTCGGGGCGCATCAGGTGCCAGCGGTTGAGCGCCTCGTCCAGCCAGAAGCTCGCCTCCTGCTCTTGCACCGCCATGCGCCGATTGGCCTCGGCGGCGCGCACCAGGTTCTGCAAGGTGTGCTTGCACTGCTTGACCTGCTCCTGCAGCGTCTCCAGGTCTTCCTGCAGCAGCGGGTCGGTGTGGTCCTGGCGCATCTCGTTGATCAGCACGCTCATGGTCGCCAGCGGCGTGCCCAGCTCATGGGCGGCACCGGCGGCCTGGGTGGCCACGGCCAGCAGTTGCTGGTCGCGCAGGCCTTCCTCGCGGCGCTGGGCCTGGAACTGCTGCTGGCGACGCAGCTCTTCGGCCATCTTGGCGGCAAAGAAGGTGATCACCCCGGCGGCCAGGGCAAAACTCAGCCACATGCCGTAGATCTGCATCTTCTCGCGGGCCATGGGGAAGGTTTCGAGCGGGAAGTACTGCACCAGCAGCAGGGTGTAGGCCACCAGCGCAATGCCCGACAGAATCAGCGAATACAGCCATGGCAGCGTCACCGCGGCAATCGCCAGGGGCACCAGGTAATAGGACACGAAGGGGTTGGTCGAGCCCCCGGAAAAATACAGCAGCGCACTGTGGATCAGCAGGTCGCAGGCCAGCTGCACCGCATACTCCAGCTCGGTGACCGGCAGCGAGGTGCGCAGCCGGATGGCCGTGAGCACGCACAGCACCATGGAGAACCCCAGGGTGATGCTCAGCGCCAGCCACGGCAGTGGCAGCAGTTCGGTCCAGTAGGCGACCGCCACCGAACCGGCCTGGGCGGCCAGCACCAGGGTGCGGATGAAGGTCAGGCGCCAGAGGTTCTGACGTGTGGCAGACAGCATGAGTACGGGGGCGAGCATGAGCTCTCCTGATGAGTGCTCCAGGTGAATCGTGGCGAGTATACCCAAGCTGCACCCCGCGCTGCAGCAATGCGGCAAAGCGCCACAGGCACACCGGCTTCGATGATGGCTTTTTGAACCTCGTCGGTTTGTGCGAGTCTGATGGGGTCTGCGTGGTCGGGATCGACCGCCGCCACGCCTCAATTTCAAGGAGTTGCCCATGCACACTGTGTCTCGCGCCAGTACCACCCTCGTCCTCGCGACCGGCCTGTTTGCCAGCTTTGCGGCACTGGCCGACGAGCCTCGCTACAACCAGGTTTCACTGCGCGCCGAAGCCAGCAAGGAAGTCGCCCGCGACCTGATGGTCGTGACCCTGTACACCGAGGCGCAGAACACCGACCCGGCCAAGCTGGCCAACGAGATCACCACCAGCATGAACAAGGCGCTGGAAAAGGCCCGTGCGGTCAAGGACGTCAAGCTCAGCCAGGACAGCCGCAACAGCTACCCGATCTACGACAACAAGAACCAGAAGATCACCGGCTGGCGCGAACGTGCCGAGCTGCGCCTGGAAAGCGCGAACTTCCCGGCGCTGTCCAAGCTCACCGGCGAGCTGCTGCAGGACCTGAAGATGGGCGGGATGGATTTCGCCATCGCCCCGGCCACCCGCAAGAGCAGCGAAGACGCCCTGCTCAAGGATGCCATCGACGCCTTCAAGGCCCGCGCCCAGCTGACCACCGAAGCCCTCGGCGGCAAGGGCTACAAGGTGGTCAACCTGAACCTCAACAGCAGCGGCTACCCGCACCCCTACGCCCGCGGCGCCATGATGATGAAGGCCAGCATGGACGCCGAAGCCGCGCCAAGCCCGGAAATCGAAGCCGGTACCAGCCAGGTCAGCCTCAGCGCCGACGGCACCATCGAAGTGCTGATGCCCTGATTCACCCGCGGGCAACGCCTGCATCGCTGTCAGCTATGGTTTGAGGGTCGCGCTGGTCAACAGGCCAGCCTCCCTGCTCGCCGAGCGGCCCCACTGGCCGCCCGGCGCACCAATGACATCGATGAGGCCAACAATGCTCAAACACGCGGTCCTTCCCTACCTGCTCGGCGCAGGCCTGCTGGCCGGCGCACCGCTGGCCCATGCGGCCAGCAACCTGGTGTTCTGCTCCGAGGGCAGCCCGGCGGGCTTCGACCCGGGCCAGTACACCACCAGCACCGACTTCGACGCCTCGGCCGAGACCGTCTTCAACCGCCTCAGCCAGTTCGAACGCGGCGGTACGGCGGTGATCCCCGGGCTTGCCACACGCTGGGACATCAGCGACGACGGCCTGAGCTACACCTTCCACCTGCGCGAAGGCGTGCAGTTCCACAGCACCGACTACTTCAAGCCCAGCCGCCCCTTCAACGCCGATGACGTGCTGTTCACCTTCAACCGCATGCTCGACAGGAACCTGCCGTTTCGCAAGGCCTACCCCACCGAGTTCCCCTACTTCACCGACATGGGCATGGACAAGAACATCGTCAAGCTCGAAAAGCTCGACGAACACACGGTCAGGTTCACCCTGGCCAGCGTGGACGCCGCGTTCATCCAGAACATGGCCATGAGCTTCGCCTCGATCCAGTCCGCCGAATACGCCGAGCAACTGCTCAAGCAGGGCAAGCCGGCCGACATCAACCAGAAGCCGATCGGCACCGGCCCCTTCGTGTTCGCCAAGTACCAGAAAGACGCGCAGATCCGCTTCAAGGGCAACAAGACCTACTGGCAACCGCAGGACGTGAAGATCGACAACCTGATCTTCGCCATCACCACCGACCCGTCGGTGCGCATGCAGAAGCTCAAGAAGAACGAATGCCAGATCACCCTGTTCCCGCGCCCGGCCGACCTCAAGTCGCTGGAAGCGGACCCCAACCTGAACCTGCCGCACCAGGCCGGCTTCAACCTGGGCTACATCGCCTACAACGTGACCGACCCGATCAAGGGCACCACCGCGCCCAACCCCATGGCCCAGCTCAAGGTGCGCCAGGCCCTGGACATGGCGGTGAACAAGCAGCAGATCATCGACGCGGTGTACCAGGGCGCGGGGCAGCTGGCGGTCAATGCCATGCCGCCCACCCAGTGGAGCTACGACGACACCATCAAGGACGTGCCCTACGACCCGGCCAAAGCCAAGGCGCTGGTGCACGAGGCCGGGGTCAGGGAGGGCACCGAGATCACCCTGTGGGCCATGCCGGTGCAACGCCCCTACAACCCCAACGCCCGGCTCATGGCCGAGATGATCCAGGCCGACTGGGCGAAGATCGGCATCAAGGCCAGCATCGTCAGCTACGAGTGGGGCGAATACATGAAGCGCGCCAAGGCCGGTGAGAACGGCGCCATGCTGATCGGCTGGAGCGGCGACAACGGCGACCCGGACAACTGGCTGGGCACCCTCTACGGCTGCGACGCGGTGAACGGCAACAACTTCTCCAAATGGTGCGACCCCGCCTACGACGCGCTGATCAAGCAGGCCAAGGCCACCCCCGACCAGGCCCGACGCACCGAGCTGTACAAGCAGGCGCAGCACATCATCAAGGCGCAGGTGCCGATCACCCCGATCGCCCATTCCACGGTGTACCAGCCGATGCGCAAGACCGTGCAGGACTTCAAGATCAGCCCCTTCGGCCTGAATGCCTTCTACGGCGTAAGCGTCAGCCAATAGACACGCAACGCGATGTTTAGCCTGTCCCTGCGGGCGCCGAGCTCATCGGTGCACGCGGGGCACTGATACCTGCTTGAAAATTACGACACCACACCAAGATTTTTCCCACGCCTCACACCCACTTCCTTACCTGCACGCCCGCCGCCCGCGTCCCTACCGTGGAGCGCGTGGTGGTGCTGGCACCCTGCTGTCGCCGCGCCCCCCACGCCTCGTACAACAACAAAGGAATGGGACCGCATGCGTATTTCTCCGGTTTTCGCCGCACTGCTGGGCCTGGGGGCACTGGCCTATGGCCCGACAGCCCTGGCCAAGGGCAACCTGGTGTTCTGCTCCGAGGGCAGCCCGGGCGGCTTCGATATCGCCCAGTACACCACCTCCATCGAAAACGACGCCGCCGAGCCGCTGTACAACGGCCTGGTGGAATTCGAACGCGGCGCCACCCGCGTCATCCCCTCGCTGGCGACCGGCTGGGACGTTTCCGATGACGGCCTGACCTATACCTTCCGCCTGCGCCAGGGCGTGAAGTTCCACGCCAACAAGGACTTCACCCCCACCCGCGACTTCAACGCCGACGACGTGCTGCTCACCTTCCAGCGCATGCTCGACCCGCAGCACCCGTTTCGCGTGGCCTACCCGGCCGAGTTCCCCTACTTCGTCAGCATGGACCTGGACAAGAACATCGCCCGGGTCGAAAAGCGCGACCCCTACACGGTGGTCTTCACCCTCAACAGCGTCGACGCCGCCTTCATCCAGAACCTGGCCATGGGCTTTGCCTCGATCGTCTCGGCCGAATACGCCACCCAGCTGATGGCCAGCGGGCGCCTCAGCGACTTCGACCAGAAGCCGATCGGCACCGGCCCCTTCGTGTTCCAGCGCTACCAGAAGGATGCGCAGATCCGCTACCGGGCCAACCCCGACTACTGGGACCCGCAGCAGGTCAGGCTCGACCAGCTGATCTTCTCGATCAACACCGACGCCTCGGTGCGGGTGCAGAAGCTGCGCAAGGGGGAATGCCAGGTCACCGTCAACCCGCGCCCCGCCGACCTCAAGGCCCTGGCCGCCGACCCGAAGATCAACATGCTCGACCAGCCCGGCTTCAACCTGGGCTACATCGCCTACAACGTGCAGCACCCGCCGTTCGACCAGTTGCAGGTGCGCCAGGCCATGGACATGGCGGTGAACAAGGCGGCCATCGTCAAGGCGGTGTACCAGGATGCCGGCCAACTGGCCGTGAACTTCATGCCGCCCACCCAGTGGTCCTACGACCCGAGCATCCGCGATGCCGGCTACGACCCCGACAAGGCCCGCGCCCTGCTGGCCGCCGCCGGGGTCAAGCCCGGCACGCCCATCACCCTGTGGGCCATGCCGGTGCAGCGCCCCTACAACCCCAACGCCAAGCTGATGGCCGAGATGCTCCAGGCCGACTGGGGCAAGGTCGGGCTGGACGTGAAGATCGTCAGCTACGAATGGGGCGAGTACATCAAGCGCACCAAGAACGGCGAGCACGACGTGATGCTGCTGGGCTGGACCGGTGACAACGGCGACCCCGACAACTGGATGGGCACCCTCTACAGCTGCGGTGCCATCGGCAGCAACAACGTGTCGATGTGGTGCGACCCCGAATACGACGCCCTGGTGCAGCAGGCCAAGCGCATCACCGACCCCGCCGCGCGCACCGCGCTGTACCAGCAGGCCCAGCAGCGCATGAAGCAGCAGGTGCCGATCACCCCGGTCGCCCACTCCACCGTGCATCAACCGCTGAGCGTCCGGGTACAGGACTTCAAGGTCAGCCCGTTCGGGCGCAACAGTTTTTCGGGCGTCAGCGTCGACTGACCTCTGCCCGCCCCCTCCCAAGGTTCACCGCCGCACCCGCCGGGCTCACGAGGCCCGGCGGCTAATAAAAACATGCAAAGGAGCATCACCTTGAGACCTACCCGACACGCAGCACTTTGCCTGGCACTTGGCGGCCTGAGCGCGCTGGCCCAGGCCGAGCCCGTCAGCCAGGATTTCGTTGCGCTTACCCTGCGCACCACCTCCGACCAGGCCCAGGCCAGCGGCTTTCTCGACGGCCAGCGCCTGTCCGGCTCGACCCGCAACTGGTACGCCCACGAGCACGCCACCCGCGGGCCACTGTGGTCGTACAGCAAGCGCGACGGCAGCCGCCACCCCACCAGCAGCCGCGACAACTGGGTCCAGGGCACCCTCCTCAACTACACCTCCGGCTTCACCGAGGGCACCGTGGGCCTGAGCACCGAAGTGGCGCTGTACAACGCGGTGGCCCTGCAGCGCGGTCGCGCCAGCGTGGCCGGGCCGAACAACCGCACCCTCACCCACAGCGACGGCGAGGTACTCGACCAGTGGAGCAAGGTCGGCCTGGCCAACCTCAAGGCCCGGGTGTCCAACACCACCCTCACCGCCGGCCGCCAGTCCATCGACACCCCGGTGATCGCCTACATCGGCAACCGCGCACTGCCCTCCAGCTTCCAGGGCGTGAGCCTGCACAGCGCCGAGTTCGACAACCTGAGCTTCGACCTGGGCACCTTCGACCGCGTGTCGATGCGTACCGAGCAGGGCCAGAGCAAGTTTCGCTCCGAGTATGGCGACTCCCGCCAGTTCACCGACCGGGTCAGCATGGCCGGGGTCAACTACCAGCCGCTGCAGAGCCTGAGCACCAGCCTCTACGTGTCCAAGGTCGAGGACCTGTGGAACCAGTACTACTTCGGCGCCAACCACCTGCTGGGCGACAACGCGGTGCTGGGCCTGAACACCGGGCTCAACTACTACAAGACCCGCGACGCCGGCCAGAGCAAGCTGGGCGCCATCGACAACGACACCTTCAGCCTGTCGCTGGCCCTGACCCACCAGGCGCACACCGTGTCGGTCGCCTACCAGCAGGTCAACGGCAACGAGTACTTCGACTACCTGCACGACACCAACGCGATCTTCCTGGCCAACTCGCTGCTGTCGGATTTCAACGGCCCCAACGAGAAATCACTGCAGATCGGCTACGTGCTGAACATGGCCCCCTTCGGCGTGCCCGGCCTCAAGTTCAACCTGTACAACGCCCGCGGCTGGGGCATCGACGGCACCCATTACAAGGGCGGTGGCTACGACGTGAAGAACCTCGACGGCGAGCACCACGACGAATGGGGCATCGGCACCAGCTATGCCGTACAAGGCGGCGCGTTCAAGGACACCACCGTGCGTGCCACCTACACCACCCACCGCGCCAGCAAATTGCAGGGTGACGGGAGCCTGAACGAGGTGCGCGTGGTCACAACCATTCCGTTCAACATCCTCTAGGGCGGCAGGTCGCGGCCGATTCGCCGAATCGGCCGCGATGGCTACGCTGGTTTAATCGAATGCAGGGAAGTGTCATGAAACAGTCAACCCTACAGGCTGCCCTTGCAGCCATCCTGTTGAGCGCCGCAGCCCCGCTGATGGCCAAGCCCCTGGTGGTGTGCACCGAGGCCAGCCCCGAGGGCTTCGACATCGTGCAGTACACCACGGCCGTCACCGCCGATGCCGCCGCAGAAACCCTGTTCAACCGCCTGGTGGACTTCAAGCCCGGCACCACCGAGGTGCAGCCGGCCCTGGCCGAACGCTGGGAGGTCAGCCCCGACGGCCTGACCTACACCTTTCACCTGCGCAGCGGGGTCAGATTCCACACCACCGACTACTTCACCCCCACCCGCGACCTGAACGCCGACGACGTGCTGTGGAGCTTCCAGCGCCAGCTCGACTCCGCCCACCCCTGGCACGACAAGACCAGCATCGGCTTCCCCTATTTCGAGAGCATGGGTTTCCAGCACCTGCTCAAGTCGGTGGAAAAGCTCGACCCGCACACCGTGGCGTTTCACCTGACCCGCCCCGAGGCACCGTTTCTGCGCGACCTGGCCATGGCCTTCACCTCGATCTATTCCGCCGAATACGCCGACCAGTTGCTCAAGGCCGGCACCACCGCCGAACTCAACAGCAAGCCGGTCGGCACCGGACCGTTCATCTTCCAGCGCTACAACAAGGACGCGCAGGTGCGCTACAGGCCCAACCCGGACTACTTTCGCGGCAAGCCGCCGAGCGATGCGCTGATCTTCGCCATCACCCCCGACAACAACGTGCGCCTGCAGAAGCTGCGCGCCAACGAATGCCAGGTGGCGCTGTACCCCAAGCCCGACGACATACCCGGCATCAAGGCCGACGCGCGCCTGAAGGTGGCCGAAATGGAGGCCCTGACCACCGGCTACATCTCGCTCAACACCGAGCACAGGTACCTGAGCGACGTGCGCGTACGGCGCGCCATCAACCTGGCCTTCGATCGCGAACACCATGTCGAGCAACTGTTCGGCAAGGGCAACGCCCCGCTGGCGGTGAACCCCTACCCGCCGACCCTGATGGGCTACAACAGCCAGAACCGCAACCCGCCCCGCGACCTGGACCAGGCCCGCGCGCTGCTCAAGGAGGCCGGCGTACCCGAAGGCACCGTGCTCACCCTGTTCACCCGCAACGGCGGCGGGCCCACCAACCCCAACCCGCGCCTGAGCGCCGAGATGCTTCAGGCCGACCTCGCCCAGGTCGGCCTGAAGGTCGACATCCGCGTGATGGAATGGGCCGAGATGCTGCGCCGCGCCAAGGCCGGCGAAGCCGACATGGTGTCGGCCGGCTGGGCGGGCGACAACGGCGACCCGGACAACTTCCTGACCCCGCTGCTCAGCTGCGCCGCAGCGAAGAATGGGGAAAACTACGCACGCTGGTGCAACCCGCGATTCCAGGTGCTGATCGACCACGCCCGCGAAACCGCCGACCCCGATCAACGCGCCGCACTCTATGTCCAGGCACTGGCGGTGTACGATGAGGCCAAACCGTGGATCAACATGGCCCACCCGAAGGTGTTCACCGCCCTGCGCGAGAACGTCGAGGGCTACGTCATCAACCCGATGACCAACAACAACTTCGCCACCACGAGGGTGAAGTAGAACGATAACGCTTGCAGCGCCCGCCGCGGGCGCTCGCAGGCATGCCTTAGGCTGATGAGGTACACCACACGATGTTTAGTTTTATTGCACGGCGTCTGGGCCTGTTGATCCCGTCGTTCTTCGGCATCACCCTGCTCACGTTCGCGCTCATACGCCTGATCCCCGGTGACCCGGTGGAGGTGATGATGGGCGAACGCAGGGTCGACCCCGAGATGCACGCCCAGGCCATGGAACGGCTCGGCCTGAACAAGCCGCTGGCGCAGCAGTACCTGGACTACGTCGGCAAGCTGGCCCAGGGCGACCTGGGCGAGTCGCTGCGTACCCGCGAAAGCGTGTGGCACGAGTTTCTCGCGCTGTTCCCCGCCACCCTCGAACTGGCCATGGCCGCGCTGCTGTTCGCCGGCATCGTCGGGCTGCTGGCCGGGGTGATCGCCGCGCTCAAGCGCGGCTCGCTGTTCGATCACGGGGTCATGGGCATCTCCCTGGCCGGCTACTCGATGCCGATCTTCTGGTGGGGCCTGATCCTGATCATGTTCTTCTCGGTCGGGTTGGGCTGGACGCCGGTGTCCGGGCGCATCGACCTGCTCTACGACATCGAGCCGACCACCGGCTTCATGCTCATCGACACCCTGCTCAGCGACGAGGAAGGCGCGTTCAAGGACGCGTTGATGCACCTGATCCTGCCGGCCATCGTGCTCGGCACCATCCCGCTGGCGGTGATCGCACGCATGACCCGCTCCTCGATGCTCGAAGTGCTGCGCGAGGACTACATCCGCACCGCACGGGCCAAGGGCCTGTCGCCGGCACGGGTGGTGTTCGTGCACGGCCTGCGCAACGCGCTGATCCCGGTGCTTACGGTGGTCGGCCTGCAGGTCGGCACGTTGCTCGGTGGCGCGGTGCTTACCGAAACCATCTTTTCCTGGCCGGGCATCGGCAAATGGCTGATCGAAGCCATCGGCGCCCGTGACTACCCCGTGGTACAGAACGGCATCCTGTTGATTGCCTGCCTGGTGATCCTGGTCAACTTCGTCGTGGACATCCTCTACGGCCTGGCCAACCCACGCATCCGACATCAGCGCTGAGGCCTTCGCTCATGACCAATCCGCTTGCAAAAACCGCTGCCGTCGACGCCGCGCCGCTCGACCAGAGCCTGCTCTACCCCTCCCCCTACAAGGAATTCTGGCACGCCTTCTCGCGCAACAAGGGCGCGGTGGCCGGCCTGCTGTTCATGTGCCTGATCGTGTTCTGCGCGCTGTTCGCCCCGTGGGTGGCGCCGCACAACCCCAGCGAGCAGTACCGCGACTTCCTGCTGACCCCGCCGGTATGGCTCGAAGGCGGCCAGTGGCAGTTTCTGCTGGGTACCGACGAGCTGGGCCGCGACCTGCTCTCGCGGCTGATCCAGGGTTCGCGCCTGTCGCTGCTGATCGGCCTGTCATCGGTACTGATCTCGCTGATCCCGGGCGTGCTGCTGGGCCTGCTGGCCGGGTTTTTCCCGCGCCTGCTTGGCCCGTCCATCATGCGCCTGATGGACGTGATGCTGGCGCTGCCCTCGCTGCTGCTGGCGGTGGCCATCGTGGCGATCCTGGGCCCTGGCCTGATCAACACCGTGATCGCCATCGCCATCGTCTCGCTGCCGGCCTACGTGCGCCTGACCCGCGCCGCGGTAATGGGCGAGCTGAACCGCGACTACGTCACCGCCGCACGCCTGGCCGGGGCACGCCTGCCGCGCCTGATGTTCGTGACCGTGCTGCCCAACTGCATGGCGCCGCTGATCGTGCAGGCCACCCTGAGTTTCAGTTCGGCGATTCTCGATGCCGCCGCGCTGGGCTTCCTGGGCCTGGGCGTGCAACCGCCGACCCCGGAGTGGGGCACCATGCTGGCCTCGGCCCGCGACTACATCGAACGCGCCTGGTGGGTGGTCAGCCTGCCGGGCCTGACCATCCTGCTCAGCGTGCTGGCAATCAACCTGATGGGCGACGGGCTGCGCGATGCGCTGGACCCGAAACTCAAGAATGCCGCCTGAGGAGAAGCCCATGTCACTTCTACACATCAAGAACCTGAGCGTGCGCTTCGGCGACGCCTCGGCGGTACCGGTGGTCGACGGCCTCGACCTGAACGTGGAAAAGGGCGAGGTGCTGGCGATTGTCGGCGAGTCCGGCTCGGGCAAGTCGGTGACCATGATGGCGCTGATGGGCCTGATCGACGCCCCCGGGCGCATCACCGCCGACGCCTTGACCTTCAACGGCAGCGACATGCTCACCCTGAGCGGCCGGCAGCGGCGCAAGGTGGTCGGCAAGGACATGGCGATGGTCTTCCAGGACCCCATGACCGCACTCAACCCCAGCTACACCGTGGGTTTCCAGATCGAGGAGGTGCTGCGCCAGCACCTGGGGCTGCGCGGCAAGGCGGCGCGCCAGCGTGCGCTGGAGCTGCTGAAGAAGGTCGAGATCCCGGCCCCGGAAAGCCGCCTGGATGCCTACCCCCATCAACTCTCCGGCGGCATGAGCCAGCGCGTGGCAATCGCCATGGCGATTGC
>OLII01000021.1_pt1 | contig 48217 bp, 43 predicted proteins | sample 1609481 | NCBI WGS metagenome assembly OLII01 (sample SAMN05416859, study PRJEB24817) | seawater metagenome | isolation source: Sea water | place: Canada:Atlantic | collected 2013-11 | reverse complement strand
CGGAGATGTGTATAAGAGACAGATTTATAAGTTTGTTTTTTATTTAATATCAGTGGCTTATGTTTTTATCAGAGAAAATGTTAACTTTTTGTAATTTCTTTTGTAATAAATCTGCAAGTACTGAGACTAATTGTTGGACGCTTTATTAAGGAAAGAAATAATGAAAATAATTTGGAAAAGATCGTGGAAAAAAATAATAACCACAGTGCTGGTGTCTTTGTCAGCCAACAGTTGGGCCAGTGATAGCAACTTAACGCTGGAAAATTGCCATCTAGGTGAAATTCGCTCAAAAGTACAATGCGGAAAATTAATCGTCCCTGAAAATTACGCAAAACCTGAAGGCGATACCATCACCGTTAATTTTGCGGTATTGCCAGCAATTGACGACAGCGAGTATAAAACGCCTTTGATGTTTTTAGCAGGAGGACCTGGTCAAGCAGCGGTTGAGTTAGCTACAGGTTTAAACCGTGTATTTAAAGAAGTACGTAAAACTCGAGATATTATCCTCGTTGACCAACGTGGTACTGGTGAAAGTAGTGCTTTAAAATGTGATTTTGAAGCAGTAGATAGTGTATATAGCTTAAGAGCTGATGCTTTAGATCCACAAGAGGTTAAAGATTGTGTTGCGCAGTTTAAAGGTGATGTTAGTCAATATAACTCTGAGAATGCTATTCGAGATTTCGATGCCGTTCGCACCGCATTGGACCATGAAAAGATAAATATTTACGGTGGTTCATACGGGACTCGAGCAGGTTTAGTCTTCATGCGTATGTTCCCAGAGTCACTAGATAGTGTTGTACTTGATAGTGTCGGCCCGATTGAAGTGCCTATTGGTATGTTTGGTCAAAGTGGTGCTCGCTCTTTTAACTTACTGGTTGATAACTGTAAGAAAAGTGAATCGTGTAATAAAGCTTTCCCTAATTTAGCGCAAGAGTTTCAAGCGGTAAAACAACGCTTAGCAAAGGAGCCAGTGACTGTTGAAATTCAACATCCCCGTTTAGGCACTCCTACCAAGTTTCTTATTGATGTAGCAAAATTTACCGGCAACTTACGCTTTCAACTGTATGGCATGGAAGGTCGTTCAATGGTGCCATTGGTTATTCATCAAGCCTACTTAGGTAATTATCAACCGTTACAAGGGCTTATTGCACGTAATGAAGGTGACCAATTAGTTTATACCGGTTTGCTGTTTAACATTGTTTGTAATGAAGATTTACCGAGAGTGTCTGAGCAGGCTCGCCTTGCTGATGCCGACAATAATTTTGACGGTGGTGGCAGTCATTTAGCGTGGGATATGGTTTGTCCATTTTTCCCGAAATACCGCCCAAGTGAAGATTTTTATCAGAGCGTAACCGCTGATATTCCTACATTAATCCTATCGGGTAACTTAGATCCAGTGACACCGCCAAGTAATGGTGATTATTCTGCGAAAACCTTACCAAATAGCCACCATATTGTTGTTGAAAATGCTTCACATACGGTTGCCATGAGCACTTGTGCTAGCGACATCATTAATGAATTTTTAACCACTAAGAGTCCAAAAACACTTGATGAGTCTTGTTTAGCAGATGTTCCGCAAGAAACCTTTATGACCAGTGTTAATGGTATCCAATAAAGTCGCTGTAATTTTAATGAGTTACACGCATATGGAATTAACAATTTTTAGGAAAAAGCAATGATTGAAGTTAACAATTTACATAAAAGCTTTATTGATAAAAAAGATAAAAAGAACACAGTGAAAGCCTTAGACGGACTTTCTTTCACCGCTAAAGATGGTGAAATTACCGGGATTTTAGGCCCTAATGGCGCGGGTAAAACCACCTGTTTACGTACCCTTTATGGTTTGCTGTCGGCTGATGAAGGCTTTGCCACTATTGATGGCATTAGTGTTACCGAGAACCCGTTAGCTGCGAGAGCAAAACTAGGAATTTTTCCTGATAAGTTTGGCTTGTATGAGCGACTAACGGCGTATGAACAAATTGATTATTTTGCCAGTATTCATGGCATGACAGGGAAAGCAAAAAAGCAGGCGATAGAGCAGGTAATTGAAGATTTAGACTTAGGAGATCTAGCACACCGTAAAACGGTTGGTTTTTCTCAAGGTCAGCGAATGAAGGTAACCTTGGCGCAATCACTTGTCCATCAACCACAAAACTTTGTGCTTGATGAGCCAACCCGTGGTTTAGATGTCATGAGTACTCGTATTTTGCGTAACCATTTAGCAAAATTTAAAGCCAAAGGTCACTGTATTTTATTCTCTTCTCACGTAATGCAAGAAGTTGCCGCATTGTGTGATCGAGTAATCATTGTTGCCAATGGCAAGTTAGCCGCGCAAGGAACTCCACAAGAACTTTGTGAATTAGCCGGTGAAGAACACTTAGAAGAAGCCTTTGTTAAGTTGATAGGCTCAGATGAAGGAGTAGCAGCATAATGAATGCCGATTTTTATCAATTAAAAGCCTTGGTGCTTAAAGAATACAAAGAAGCTTTCCGTGATAAACGTGCCTTGATGGTTGCCTTGATGATGGCTTTTATGGCACCAGTAATGATCATGGTTATGTCTAAAATCATCATCGAGAAAGCCATTGACGAGCCACCTGTTTATATTAAATTTACCGGGGCAGAGCATGCGCCAAAGTTAATTGATCATTTAGCTAAAGCAAACTTGTTAAGTTTTGCTGATGTACCGAATGATGATAAAGCTATTTGGGATGAAAGAAACTTAACCATTGAAATACCTGAAGATTATGTTGAGTACATGTCTGAAGGAAAGCCTATTAAGTTACATTTACAAGCTGACTTTACTGATAAGGCGGTCAAACCACCGGTGAGACGTATCAACAGTGCGGTACGTGAGTTTTCTTTATCTATTGGCTATAAACGCTTATTACTGCGTGGTGTAGATATTCGCTTATTAAATCCGGTTAAATTGGTTGAACAAGATACTGCTGAGCCTAATGCAACGTTTATTTTTATCGCCATGATGTTGGGTGTTTACTTAATGCTAGCGGCCTTTATGTCAGGATTATCGGTAGCTATTGACTCAAGTGCCGGTGAGCGTGAACGCAATGTGCTAGAAATGTTACTTTGTCAGCCGGTGAGCACGCTGAAAATAGTATTAGCAAAACTGGTGGGAGCCTCAACTATTGCCTTTATTGGTGTGGTATTAGTGTTAGTACTTACTTCTTTGTCAGTAGGCTTTGTTGACTTAACCAAAATTGGCGCGACTTTTAGCCTAGATATGTCCACAGCCTTGTTCTTAATGCTTTTACTATTACCTATCTGTTTTTTAGCCTCAGCACTTCAGCTTTTTGTTGCTTTTCAAACCAAGAGTTTTAAAGAGGCGCAATCTACTGTGGGTATGTTAATTGGTATTCCAGCTTTTATTCCTTTTGTTGTTTCCATGATGGACGACAGGCCACAGTGGTTAGATTGGTTACCCATTTCAGGACAATCAATGATCATTGAAAGTGTTTTTAAAGGGGTTGAGGTTAACTGGTTAGCGGTTGGTGCTACTAGTGGTGTTACTATTGCGATCACTGTTGCACTTGTATTAGCTTTAGCTCAAAAGCTTAAGTCTGAAAAAGTTGTGATGGCGCTTAGTTAAGGCTTAGCTAAGATTTAGTAAAGCTTTAGTTAAGAGATTGCAGATTAAATGATGATCCAAAAGCGAATAATATGTTAAATTCTAGTAAATTTTCATACCCCAAGGCTCAATTTTCTTATGCTGTAGCAGGAGAGGTTGATTGCAAGGATATTCGTTTGGATCGTCATAGTACAGATAACCAAGCTTTGTTTACTCAATGGATGGCAGAGCATGAAAAATTACTGCGCCATATTATTACCGGTTTTGAAGCTAAGACAGCGATTCAAGATGAGCTGTTTCAAGATATCGCGTTGAATGTTTGGCGTGCACTACCTAAATTTCGTCAAGATTCAGCAGTGAAAACTTTTGTGGCACGTATCGCTCACAACGTACTGGCTACACATGTTGCTAAAGCGGTAAAAACGGTTAAGGCGGATCAAGATCTAACGGCTGTTACCGGTGAAGCTGAAAAGGATCATAATCAACCGACGCCTTTTCAATCATTGAATCAAAGGCAGCGTCAACAAAGGTTAGCTGCAGCTATTCGGCAGTTGAAACTTGAACAGCAGCAAGTAATCACCTTGGCATTAGAAGGTATGAGTTATCAAGAAATGTCTGAGGTTTTAGGCATAACAACCAATTTAGTTGGTGTAAGGTTACAGCGTGCTAAAAGCTCTTTAGCTCAATTGTTGGAGGGCTCAGATCGTGGATAAATCAATATTGGATAATGAAGATGCTTCGTCGAAACAACCAAGCAAGCAAGAAGCTGAAAACAGTATCGTAGTAGAAAACAAAGAAATTGATGTACTTTCATTACCTAAAAAAGCGTCTGAACAGCCGTTATCAAATGAACAGCCGTTATCCAATGACAAACCGCTTGATGATGAATGGCTAGCCCTTAGCCAAGACTGGCAAGCGCAATCTGTTCCTAAAACTGATGTTGAACAATTATTAAAAAGAACTAGGCGAAGAACCCGCGGTGCCAAAATTTGTCTTAGCCTCAATGTGCTAGCAACGTTAGGTTTGTTAATTGCTTTTGTCTATGGTGTGCTTGATGGCAAGTTTGGCAAACCTTTTAATACCTACATTGGCATTGGCGGTTTGCTATCTATTGTCTTGGTTTATTATGAATTGAAAATTCGTTTGACCGCTTGGAAATCTTTGTGTGATAGCCCAAGTAAAGCAATTGACCATGCGATAACATCCTGTGAATCATCAATGCAATATATGGTGCTCACTAAAGTGTCGACTATACCTTTCTTCTTCTTAATGAACTGGTTTATCTACACCGTTGGCCAAACCTCAGAGAAACCAATAATACCTGCTGTGTTGTTTGGTAATATTTTTATCGTTGGGGTTTACCTTGTTGCAGAGTATTTTCACCGAAAGCGCAAAAAAGAATATCAGCAACTTATCACATTAAAAGATACTGAATAAGCTCAGCTATGGATAATAAATAGTCCCTAATTAAACCAGATCCTTGGAGTCTTTTAATAAGCGGTGAGTATGATAAATACTCACCGCTTTTTTCTTGTGATGAAATTTCCATTCAGTACAATTTTTTATTACAAGTTATGAATAAATTGTACTTTACTCAACGTTTCCGACTAATGTTCGGTACTTGGTTTTATTTGTTGTATTTTATTCGTTGAATCTTGGTTTTTTATTGGTTATAGTCTGTTTGCCTATTTTGATGAAAACTTTTACTGAACTTTTATAGGCGAGCAGTTAATAGTTTACGCTATAACGCAGTGCAAAATGCACTAAAACTAACCTGTTTGACCGTGTACTTTCTCGCTATTTTAAGGCAGAATACGCGCATTATTTTTGTGTGTACTTGAATGATGTCAGCATAATGCTGCACTTTGAGTATACGTTACAGCCTTGGGCTGAAATACTTAAGGAATAAAACATGTTTACTCGTGATATGAATATTGCTGATTTTGATGCAGAGCTTTACCAAGCTATGACTAACGAAGTTACTCGTCAAGAAGAGCACATCGAATTAATCGCTTCTGAAAACTACTGTAGCCCACGCGTGCTTGAAGCACAGGGTTCTCAGTTAACCAACAAATATGCAGAAGGTTACCCTGGTAAGCGTTACTACGGTGGTTGTGAATATGTTGATGTTGCTGAGCAACTAGCTATTGACCGTGCAAAAGAATTATTTGGCGCAACTTACGCTAACGTTCAACCACATGCTGGTTCTCAAGCAAATGCAGCTGTTTTTCAAGCATTAGTTAAGCCAGGCGGTAAAGTACTAGGCATGAGCTTAGCTCACGGTGGTCACTTAACACACGGTTCACACGTAAACTTCTCTGGTAAATCTTATGAAGCTTTCCAATACGGTTTACACCCTGAAACTGGTGACATTGATTATGAAGAGCTTGAGCGTTTAGCTGAAGAACATAAGCCAGAAATGATCATCGGTGGCTTCTCTGCGTTCTCTGGTATCGTAGATTGGGCACGTATGCGTAAAATCGCTGATAAAGTTGGTGCATACTTCTTCGTAGATATGGCTCACGTTGCAGGTCTTATCGCTGCGGGTCTTTACCCTAACCCAGTACCACACGCGCACGTTGTGACTACAACAACGCATAAAACATTAGCTGGCCCTCGTGGCGGTTTAATCGTTTCTGGTTGTAATGACGAAGATGTTTATAAAAAATTAAACTCTGCTGTTTTCCCTGGTGGTCAAGGTGGCCCATTAATGCACATTATTGCGGCTAAAGCAGTAGCATTTAAAGAAGCATTAGCGCCTGAGTTTAAAGAATACCAACAAAAAGTTTTAGATAACGCTAAAGCTATGGTTGAAGTATTACAGGAGCGTGGCTACAAGGTAGTATCTAACGGTACTGAAAACCACCTTTTACTTCTTGACCTAATTGATAAAGATATCACGGGTAAAGATGCTGATGCCGCTTTAGGTAAAGCACACATCACAGTAAACAAAAACTCAGTACCAAACGATCCGCGTTCTCCGTTTGTAACGTCAGGCCTACGTTTAGGTACACCAGCAATCACACGTCGTGGTTTCGGTACGACAGAAACTAAAGCATTAACAGCTTGGATTTGTGACATCTTAGATGATATCAACAATGAAGACGTTATTGCTCGTGTACAAGATCAAGTTAAAGAACTGTGTGCACGCTTCCCTGTATACAAGTAAGTAGTAATACTAAGTAAATAACTAATTTTGTGAATATTAACAATTGTTAGTTAATTTATATTAAAATGGTCGCCTTGAGCGGCCATTTTTTTTGTAAAATATTTAGCCTTAGCGTCATTCAGCTTTACAGTGCTGGTTTCCCTTAGCTGCTCAAAGTCGCTAACCATATAATAATTTTTAGAGGTAGAAGATGTATTGCCCATTTTGTTCAGCCTTAGACACTAAAGTCATCGATTCACGTTTAGTATCTGATGGTCATCAAGTGCGACGTCGTCGTGAATGTTTAGCATGTCACGAACGTTACACTACCTTTGAAAGTGCTGAGTTAGTGATGCCACGTATAATTAAACGAGATGGTAGCAGAGAGCCGTTTAATGAAGATAAGATGCTTAGCGGTTTAACGCGAGCACTTGAGAAACGACCTGTTAGCATGGAACAAATTGAGTTGGCGGTTAATAAATTAAAATCTCAAATGCGTGCTACGGGTGAACGTGAAATCAGCAGTGGAATGTTAGGTGATTTGATTATGGAGCAATTAAAATCACTCGATAAAGTTGCTTATTTACGTTTTGCTTCTGTGTACTTATCCTTTGAAGATATCAGCGAATTTGCTGATGAAATTACGCGCTTAGGTAAAGAAAAAAATGGTAAAGCAAGTAAAAACAAACACACTAAAGTAGCCAAGTAATTTATTAAAGATAATAGCGAATTCACGTGACTGATAGCATTAAAACATTTACCAAACAAGATCACCTTTATATGGCACGAGCTATAGAGCTTGCCAAAAAAGGCCATTTTACCACTTCGCCTAATCCGAGAGTTGGCTGTGTGTTGGTGAGTAATCACGCTGGAATTGCTCAAATTATCGGAGAAGGTTTCCATCAAAAAGCAGGGCAGGGTCATGCAGAAGTTCATGCCTTAGCGGCAGCTAAGCGTGATTACCCAAAGCTTATCAAAGACGCAACGGCCTATGTTACTCTCGAGCCTTGTAGTCATTTTGGAAGAACACCACCTTGTGCGCAAGCGCTTATTGATTCAGGTGTCGGTCATGTTATTGCTGCTATGGTTGATCCCGACGAGCGAGTTTCGGGTAACGGCTTGGCTATGCTAAAAAATGCAGGCATTAGCGTGCAGTCAGGTTTATTAGAGCAGGATGCCCGAGCGCTAAATGTTGGCTTTATCCATCAGCGTATAACTAATTTACCTTTTGTACGATGTAAGCTGGCGGCAAGTTTTGACGGTAAAACGGCGATGGCCAGCGGTGAAAGTAAATGGATTACAGGAAGTGAAGCTCGTCAAGATGTGCAACTCTTAAGAGCGCAAAGCTGTGCTATTATCAGTGGCGCAGATTCAGTGCTTTTTGATAATGCCAAAATGACAGTACGTTGGTCTGAATTGGGGGATTTAAAAACAACATACCCTGAAGAAGAATTACGACAACCTGTTCGCGTTATTATTGATAGTCAAAATCGTTTAACACCCGATTTAGCCTTGTTCTCATACGAGTCTCCGGTGTTATTGATCAGAGGTGATAAAGAAAATAGTGAGTGCAAGCTTGAAAACTTACCTAAATGGCCTCATTTTGTAGAGCAAGAACAGCTACCTTTAGTTATCAATAGCCAAGGGCAGCATAAAGTAGATTTAAAAGCCTTGCTGACACTGTTATCTGAGCGAGGCTATAACGATGTGTTGATAGAGTCTGGCAATCAATTAAGTGGCGCATTTTTAGAGCAAGACTTAGTTAATGAACTCATTTTATACCAGGCTCCTAAGTTAATGGGAGCCGAAGGTAAGAGTTTAGTGGCGATGCCCTCAGTGACACAATTAGCGCAAGCGAAGTTATTAACAATTAGTGATATTCGTATGGTTGGCTGTGATATTAGAATCACTAGTCAGCTACAATAAAGCAACGTTTACACCAAGATAAAACACACTAGAGAATATTATGTTTACAGGAATTATCGAAGCAGTTGGTTCAATAAAAGCTATTAATGTTAACGCCCAAGGCGCTCGCTTAGTTATCTCAACCAATGGTTTAGATATGAGTGATGTAAAGTTAGGTGACTCAATTGCCACCAACGGTATTTGTTTAACGGTGGTAGATTTTGATAGCACTAAAGGTGCAGGTAGTTACAGTGCTGATGTATCAAATGAGACCTTGCAGCGAACTGGTTTTGCCAACTATCAAGTGGGTAGCCGAGTTAACCTAGAGAAAGCTATGCTAGCGAGCACACGCTTTGGTGGGCACATGGTTTCTGGTCATGTTGATGGCGTAAGTGAAGTGTTAGCGATTAATAATAACGGTAATAGCATTGAATACTGGTTAAGTGTACCAAGCGAGCTTTCACATTATGTTGCTGAAAAAGGCTCTGTTACTATTGATGGCACTAGCTTAACGGTTAACGCCATTGAAGATGGCGCTTCACCAGCCAAATTTAGGTTAACGATTGTGCCACACACGGTACAAGAAACCATATTTGCTGACTATCAAGTGGGTACACAGGTCAATATTGAAGTAGATTTAATCGCTCGCTACCTTGAGCGCCTGCTAACCAAGTCTCCTACAGAATATGATGAACCAAAATCAAATGTCACTGAAAGTATGCTTGCTAAAGCAGGTTTTCTTAAATAAGTAAGCTAAACGGCTAAGTTAAGCTAAAAAGAATTGTACAAGCCATATTGGCATAAATGAAAGCACTCCCGTAATAGAGGCAGAAATGAACTTAAATACCCCACAAGAAATCATCGCAGATATCGCTTTAGGTAAGATGGTTATTTTAATGGATGATGAAGACAGGGAAAATGAAGGTGACTTCATCATGGCCGCTGAGAAAGTGACGCCAGAGGCGATTAACTTTATGGCAACCCATGGCCGTGGCTTAATTTGTATGCCAATGAGCCGTGAAAAATGTGAAACGTTAAAGCTGCCACTGATGGTTGATAAAAATGATGCCCAGTTTAGCACTAACTTCACCGTGTCTATTGAAGCGGCGACGGGTGTAACTACTGGTATTTCAGCAGCAGATCGTGCAACAACAGTGCTGGCAGCTGCAAACAAAACCGCAACGCATTTAGACATTGTTCAACCAGGTCATATCTTCCCATTGATTGCAAAAGATGGTGGCGTATTAAACCGCGCAGGTCATACCGAAGCAGGCGTTGATTTAGCTCGCATGGCAGGCTTTGAGTCAGCTGCGGTAATTGTTGAAATTTTAAATGAAGACGGCACGATGGCGCGTCGCCCAGATTTAGAAGTTATTGCCGAAAAGCACGGAATTAAGATGGGCACTATTGCTGACTTAATTGAGTTTAGAAATGCTACTGAAACCACTATAGAACGTGTATCTCAGTGTAAATTACCAACGGCTTTTGGTGAGTTTGATTTAACCGTATTTAAAGACACTATTGATGGTCAAGCGCACTTTGCTTTAACCAAAGGTGAAATCAAAGCCGATGAACCAACATTAGTTCGCGTCCACTTAGAAAATACCTTCCGTGACTTGTTATTTAGTCAACGTGAAAGTGTTGCGACTTGGCCTATGGCAAGTGCACTAGAGAAAATTGCTCAAGAAGGCGGTGTTTTAGTGTTACTTGGTAAGCATGAATCACCAGCAGAGTTAATTAACTTAGTTGAGAAATACGCCAAAATTGATGCCGGTGAAACGGTTAAAGAAATTAACCGTCATGTAGGCTCACGCAATGTTGGTGTTGGCTCGCAAATCCTCGCTAACTTAGGCGTTAGCAAAATGCGTTTATTAAGCTCACAAACTAAATATCACTCACTATCTGGTTTTGGCCTGGAAGTGGTCGAGTATATTGCTGACTAACCCAAGCTATTAAATGATAATGAAATGGCGCTATATGTTGTAAACATATAGCGCCATTTTTGTTTTTATTATCGAACCAATAAACACAAAAAATTTTACTTCACTATTGTTCGTGTCATTATGGTTCGAACATATTTTATTAAGGCTTATCATGATATTGCGAATTTCATTGTACTCTTTGTGTTACCTCATTTTTTTAGCTAGTTTTACTGTTAACGCAGCAGTAAAATTAACCGCAGAAGAACTGCGTGTTGATAAAGCGCAGCAAGCCATGCCTGTTATAAGTGATTATTTCGATAGTGCGGCTTTTCAAAGCTCTTGGCCTAACATTAAAAAATTTACCAAAGCTAAGCAACGATTAACACAATTAGGTGATGAGCTTTGGCAGCACAGCAAGCTTCAAACTCAACAGAGTAAGTTAGTTGATGACAGGCCGTTATACTGGACTCGCTTAGCATTAAAGGGCTTTATTAAAAACGCGTCAAAAGACTTTAGCCAGAGTGAACTAGCAGCACTACTTGAAGTGTTTGAAACTTATTCTCGCGGTTATCATGATTTGTCATATCAAAAACAAACAGATAAACGTATTTTATTAACAGGTTTTGATCCTTTTCTTCTGGATAGAAATATAAAGCAATCTAATCCATCAGGGCTTACTGCCTTGTTACTTGATGGAATGGTAATTGAATATCAACAAGATGGTAAAACAATCACTGCTGAAATAAATACCGCTATGGTGCCGGTTCGTTTTGAAGATTTTGACCAAGGTGAAATTGAAGCGCTTTTGGCACCTTTTTATGCGTTAAATAGTGTTGATATGATAACCACAGTATCGATGGGGCGTAGTGATTTTGATCTAGAACATTTCCCTGGTCTAAGAAGAAGCTCAAAAGCTCCTGATAATCTAAATATTTACACCGGAGCAAACCATAACAAGCCACTTATTCCACGTTTATTAGCTGCGCCTTTAAAAGGTGATGAGTTCGTTTTATTTAGCTTGCCATATCAAGCAATGATGAAAGCTAAAGGTCCCTATAAAATCAATGATAACCGTGGCGTCACTGTTTTAATTAACAACGAGCCAAAAGATATTATTGCCAATAGCATGAGTGAATTATCAGATAAAGTCGCGGTTCAAGGCGGCGGTGGTGGTTATCTTTCTAATGAAATTTCATACCGTAGTATCGTGTTGCGTAATAAACTCGGCTCAACAATTCCTACTGGACATATTCACACGCCACGCATTAGTGACTTTAATGCAAAAACTAACCAAGCAATTGTTGAGCAAATTAAAGCAATGTTAGTTCTCTCGTTGACAGAGATTTAGAGGTTAATTTTAGGTGTCATTACATAGAACAAGTAGAAAGTACCATAAGTGGTTGATGCTATTCGTTGGCTTACAATTTGTTGTTTGGTCAATTAGCGGCGCTTACATGGTGGTGATGGATATTCATTACATCCATGGCGATTCGTTAGTCACTAAAGACATCCCGAGTATTAACACAGAGCAAGTGAATTACTCTATTAATGAATTACTGTCTGAATACCCAGAAGCGAAGCACATTAAACTCGGGTTATTGCTAGAGCAAGCGGTATATCGCTTTTCTATTACTAAGCAAAAAATGATGATTTCTGCACAAGATGGCCAAAGACTCGCTGACATTAACGTGGCAGCGGCAATTAAAATTGCTAAGCAACACGCTGCTGATGAAAATGCCGAGGTATTGGCGACTACACTCATCACAAAGCAACCACCAGGTGAGCTAAGCGCAAGACACTTACCAGTTTGGCGAATTGATTTTGATGATTTTGCTAGTTCAAGCTTTTATATCAGTGCGACAAACGGAGAGTTAGTGACAAAGCGTCATAATTTTTGGCGTATTTTTGATTGGATGTTTGTTTTTCACGTGATGGATTATGTCGATGGCTCAGCAGAAAATAAACTACTTTTACTTGTGACTGTTTTAGCGCTCTTTGGTAGCGTTTTTGGTGTGGTGTTAACTTATTTCCGCTTAGCTCCAACACAAGTGAATAAAAGGATAAAGCGGTAATGGCCAAGGTAAAAAGTAACGCCAACCGCATTGTTAAACTTTCAACGATAAAAGCCATACATAAATGGCTATCGTTAGTTGTTTTTGTTCAGCTACTTATTTGGTTAGGTACAGGTTTGTTTTTCAATGTAATGGATCATGATAAAGCACGTGGCAATCAATATCGACTAGCTGTTAAATCAGTAGATATTAACCATCAAGCCTTAATGGCTACTAAACAAGTGCTCTCGCAAAGTGAACGCGCTGTAAAAGAGCTTTCGCTAGTGCAACGACTTGGACAACCCTATTATCTATTAACCCATGAAAAAGCCTTATATCGGCACTTTAACAACGAATATAGTCTAGTTAATGCTTACACAGGTAAAACTCAACAGATTGATAGCGTGATGGCATCTTCGTTAGCGCAGCTAAGTTATAGCGGCAAGGCTAAAGTTACCAATATTTCTAAGGTATCACCGCCTTTTGATGACTTTTTAAAAGAGCAGAATACTTTATGGAAAATCGATTTTGCAGATCAACTCAATACCAGTGTTTACCTCGATGCTGGCTCAGGCCATTTAGTTGGTCATAGTAATGATGATAAGCGCTTTGTTGATTTCTTCTTTATGCTGCACTTTATGGATTACCCAATATTTACCAAAGAGCGAACAGGTGGCTTTAATAACGGGCAAATCATTTTCTTTGCATTGCTGACGTTATTATTGTGTTTAACAGGGCTTATTTGGACAATAGAGATGTTATTGAAAGGGCGTTATAAACTGAGGTAATGCTTTAATCGAAAAGTATTATTTATAGAAAGTTATTATTCAGGAAAAATAAAGCTTCAGATACAAAAAAGCGAAGAATGAGCCTAACTCGTTCTTCGCTTTTTTACTTATAAGTTAAAACTTATAGAGCTGTAACGTTCTCAGCTTCAGGACCTTTTTGGCCTTGTTTTACGCTGAAAGAAACAGATTGACCGTCAGCTAGAGTACGGAAACCGTCTCCAGAGATTGCGCTGAAGTGAACAAACACGTCAGGACCATTTTCTTGCTCAATAAAACCGAAACCTTTAGTTTCGTTGAAAAATTTAACTTTACCAGTAACTGTATCAGACATACTAACATTTTCCCGTAGTCATAAAATAATAATGTGGCTCTATTCCAACATGGATAGAAACCGTTTTCACCCGAGTAAATGCCCTCTACCATAAAAAGTACAGGAAGAGGAAGGAACAAACCATATTCGACACAATCATTGCTTCAAACAACAGTTTGCATTGTTTAAATCCGCCTGTGTAGAATATTCAAGTATATCAGTACACTAAAAGTGCATTAGATAGAAAACCTACAACAAAAGTCAGTATAAACCTTCATCTGCAACGCAAGAACTCAACGCAAAAGCAGTCTAGCACAGTTATTTTGAATATGCTTTATAAAAAAACGCATTAGTTCAATATTTCTTCATTTTAAATGAGAATGAATATCAAAGTCAGTTAAAATGGGCTAGTTAGCGGGATTTGTTGACCATTTGGAAATAAAAAAGCTGACTGGTTGGAGCAGTCAGCTTAATTTATTGGGTAAAAGGCAGGGAGATTAAAGTGCAGCGATTTGCGCTTTTTGCTCGTGCATTTTTGCAAGAGCAGATTCAGCTTCGGCTAATTTTGCCTGCTCTTTTTCAATAACAGCCGCAGGAGCTTTACCAACGAAGTTTTCGTTACCAAGTTTACCGCGTACTTTACCGGCTTCTTTCTCAAGCTTTTCGATAGCCTTATCTAAACGCGCTAACTCAGCTTCTTTATCAATTAACCCAGCCATTGGAATTAATACGGTTAAGTCACCAATAACAGCTGATGCGGATGCCGGGCCTTGTTCGTCAGCAGCTAATACGTGAATACTTTCGAGCTTCGCTAGAGTCAATAAGAATTGTTCATTGTCGTGTAAACGACGTTGATCTTCTTCACTAACATTCTTGAGTAAAACGGGTAGCTCTTTACTTGGTGAGATATCCATTTCACCTCGAATATTACGAATGGCAATAATGAATTGCTTAACCCACTCCAAGTCATCAATCGCTTGTTGATCACACTTGCTCTCATCAAAGGCAGGGAATGCCTGTGTCATGATTGAGTCACCAACTTTAGTAAAGTTACTTAATGGTTGCACACGCTGCCAAATAGTTTCTGTAATAAATGGCATTATTGGATGCATCAAACGTAATAAGCTTTCTAAAATATTCACTAACGTATGACGAGTAGCGCGCTGCTGTGCTTCATTACCTTTAAACAATACCGGCTTGGTAAGTTCTAAGTACCAATCACAGAATTGATTCCAAGTGAATTCATATAAAGCTTGTGATGCTAAGTCAAAACGGAATGATTCAAAGTTTTCATGCACGGTTTTTACCGTTTGTTCAAACTGACCAATGATCCAACGATCTGCTAGTGATAGTTCCATTGCGCCGCCATCAGCACCGCAATCAAACTCTTCAGTATTCATTAGAACGTAACGGCTAGCATTCCAAAGTTTATTGGTAAAGTTACGGTAGCCCTCAAGACGTTTCATGTCCCAGCTGATATCACGACCTGTTGTTGCGACAGAGGTTAAAGTGAAACGTAAGGCATCAGTTCCGTGCGCTTCAATACCGTTAGGATATTCTTTTTTCGTTAACTTGGTAATTTTAGCGGCAAGTTTAGGCTGCATCATATTACCAGTACGTTTTTCGAGTAAATCTTCTAAAGAAATACCATCAATCATATCTAAAGGATCAACAACATTACCTTTTGATTTACTCATCTTATCGCCATTTTCATCACGAATAAGACCAGTCATATAAATCTTTTTGAAAGGTATTTGCGCTTTACCATTTTCATCTTTATTAAAGTGCATGGTCATCATGATCATGCGCGCAACCCAGAAGAAAATAATATCAAAACCTGTGACTAATACATCGGTAGGATGGAATGTTTTTAAATCGTCAGTGTCTTTAGGCCAACCCAATGTTGAGAATGTCCATAAAGCTGATGAGAACCAAGTATCAAGTACATCATCATCTTGGCTTAATTTTACATCAGCTGAAAGTTCATTGTTTGCACGTACTTCTTCTTCTGTGCGACCAACATAGACTTTGCCATTTTCATCATACCAAGCTGGGATTCTGTGACCCCACCAAAGTTGACGTGAAATACACCAATCTTGAACATCTTTCATCCAAGAAAAGTATAAGTTTTCGTACTGCTTAGGCACAAACTCAATTTGACCGTCTTTTACCGCATCAACAGCAGGACCCGCTAACTTTTCAACACGCACATACCATTGGTCGGTTAAAAGTGGTTCGATAATAACACCAGAGCGGTCACCGTAAGGGGCAACTAAGTCATGGTCTTTAACTTCAACTAATAAACCAAGTTCATCAAACTTTGCGACAATGGCTTTACGCGCGACAAAGCGATCCATGCCAGCAAATTCACTTGGTAGTTCAGTGCTATAAGCGGTTGATGCTTCACCTTTGGTATCATAAACCTCAGCAGCGGCTAAAATGGCGGCATCTTTATCTAAAATATTAATTTGTGGTAACTGGTGGCGTTTACCCACTTCATTATCGTTAAAGTCATGAGCAGGCGTGATTTTTACACAACCAGTGCCTTTTTCCATGTCAGCATGGTCATCACCAACAATGGGAATTAAACGATTAACTAGCGGTAATAAAACCTGTTTGCCAATTAAATCTTTATAGCGTGGATCTTCTGGATTAACAGCAACACCAGTATCACCTAACATGGTTTCAGGGCGTGTGGTTGCTACAACAAGATAATCTTTTCCTTCAGCAGTTGTTGCACCGTCGGCTAGTGGATAGCGCAGGTGCCACATGTGGCCTTTTTTATCTTTATTTTCAACTTCTAAGTCTGAAATCGCAGTGTGGAATTTTGGATCCCAGTTAACTAAGCGCTTTCCACGGTAAATTAAATCATCTTCAAACAAGCGAACAAACACTTCTTGTACTGCTTCAGACATACCGTCATCCATAGTAAAGCGCTCACGTGACCAATCGATAGAGTTACCTAAACGGCGCATTTGCTTACCAATAGTGCCGCCAGACTCTTCTTTCCATTCCCAGATTTTATCAATAAAACCTTCACGGCCGTAATCATGGCGAGTTTTTTCTTCTTCCGCCGCGATTTTACGTTCTACTACCATTTGCGTTGCAATGCCGGCATGGTCGCAACCTGTTTGCCATAAGGTATTTTTACCTTGCATACGTTGATAACGAATTAGTGTATCCATGATGGTTTGCTGAAAAGCATGACCCATATGTAAGCTACCCGTGACATTCGGTGGTGGGATAGCAATACTGTAACTGTCACCTTCGCCTGTTGGGCTAAAGTAACCTTGCTCTTCCCAGCTGGTATAAAGGGATTGCTCAATGTCGGTTGGGTTAAAGGTTTTTTCCATCATTTTTTCCGCTAATAGATTTAATTGTGTACGTTGTTTGGTAGTGACACAGTGCAACTGACTGCACCTTGTCTCGAATTTTTTAAATATTTTACAATCTTTATATGGTTCAGTGCTATGTCGCTGTTTTTTCTGGCTCGGCTACCGCTTGGTTTCCTACTTGAAAACCCCATTGTCGGTAACCTTTAAAGCGCTCTCTTGCTTGTTGTTTCAATGTGTCATCGCTTGGCACAAAATCGACGACAAATTGATATTGATTGGCAAACGTTGGCACTGCCGTGGTTAAGTTTATCAAAACCGGTCGGCGACCTTGCGGAGGCTGAAAACCTATTTCAACCACTGCACCTTGTTTTGGACCTTCACCAACCAAGTTGTGAGGAACAAAGCTATCGCTATCAAATGCCCATAACATTTCATCAACTTGCTCAGCATGTTGTTTATCTTGGGTATAAATATAAACACGTTGATTTTGACGATAAAAGTGACTGGCTTGCAAACAGGCATGATAAATCGCTGAGCGTGTATCTTGCTCAGCTTCATCGTTAACATCATCTTGTAAGAGATAAAACATTACCTGGGTTTGCATGATTTTTACCTAAATTTATCTCGGGGACTTAATCCCCTAAAATTGCCTTATTATGACGACAAAACCCTAATAGCAATACTATTAGGGTTTTCAGCTGACAATACTTGTTTATTCGCCTTGTTCTTGTCCAGAGCGGTTAAGTAAGAATTGTGTAAGCATGCTAACAGGGCGACCTGTAGCGCCTTTATTTTTACCACCACGCCAAGCTGTACCGGCAATATCTAAATGCGCCCAGTTATATTTCTTGGTGAACTTAGATAAGAAACATGCTGCTGTAATGGTGCCGGCTTCTTTGCCACCTAGGTTGGTGAAATCTGCAAATGGGCTTTCAAGTTGATCTTGATAATCATCCCATAACGGCATGCGCCATGCTCTGTCACCACTTTGCTCTGAAGCATTTAATAACTCATGTGCAAGTGGGTTATGACTACTTAATAATGCACTTGCATGTGCGCCAAGGGCAACAACACAAGCACCGGTTAAGGTTGCAACATCAATTACTGCATCAGGTTCGAAACGCTCAACATAGGTTAGTGCGTCACATAATACTAAGCGGCCTTCGGCATCAGTATTAAGCACTTCAACGGTTTGACCAGACATGGTAGTTAAGATATCACCTGGACGGTAGGCATTACTGCTTGGCATGTTTTCACACCCAGCTAAAACACCAATAACATTGATAGGTAAGTTAAGTTCAGCTAATGAATGCATAGCACCTAAAACACCTGCTGCACCACCCATATCATACTTCATCTCATCCATGCCAGCGCCTGGTTTTAATGAAATACCACCACTGTCAAAGGTTAACCCTTTACCAACGAGTACTAATGGTTTTGAGTCATCACCGGCACCGTCATATTTAATGATGCTCATTAATGATTCATTCACAGAGCCACGGCCTACTGCAAGGTATGAACCCATACCCAGCTCTTCCATCTCTTTTTCACCGACAATAGTAGTGGTGATGTTCTCATAATCACTTTCAAGAATTTTTGCTTGCTCTGCTAAATAGGCAGGGTTACAAATGTTTGGTGGCATGTTGGCAACATTCTTACAGGTAGTTACCCCTTCAGCAATTGCTAGCGCGTGACTTACAGCACGTTCACCAATAGGTAACTCACGACGAGTTGGCACATTAAAAACGATTTTGCGAAGTGGGCGACGAGGCTCAGCTTTACGCGTCTTTAAACTATCAAAGCTATATAAACCATCTTGTGCGGCTTCAACGGCTTGACGGACTTTCCAATAAATATCACGACCTTTTACATGCAACTCAGATAAGAAACATACGGCTTCCATTGAGCCAGTTTCATTTAAGGTATTAATTGTTTTGGTGATAATTTGGCGATATTGACGCTCATCGAGTTCGCGCTCTTTACCACAACCAACGAGTAAAACACGTTCGCTTAGGATATTCGGCACATGATGCAATAGTAACATCTGGCCAGATTTACCTTCTAAATCACCTTTACGTAAAAGGTTGCTAATGTAGCCTTCACTGATTTCATCAAGCTGCTCGGCTGTGCCACTTAGGCGACGCGGTTCGAATACACCTACAACAATACAAGCGCTACGTTGCTTTTCTGGGCTACCGCTTTTTACACTGAACTCCATGACTTTTCCTTTTACAATTTTTATAAGGTTTTTGTTTAGCTAATTACTGAAATCTTGGTATAAACTCAAGCTACTCGAAGGTTCATGTTCGTATAGTTTGAGCATAACTTGCTAAAATAAGTAAAAAATAGCACTCTTGTCTATTCAAGTGATATTGCTAAGGGCTATAATTATAGTCGCACTCATCAATATTCGTTAGTTACTGACTATATAGTTTACTTATGAAAACGACAAGTTTACTCAATATTTGCCATAATGTCAGAAAAAAACTAAGTTTTTACGGGATCTTTTTGTGATCATTTTTCGTTATTTATTAAAAGAAGTCGCTAAAACACAATTAGCTGTGTTTTTTGTGTTGATGACTATTTTTATCAGTCAAAAATTCGTTCGTGTACTAGGTGATGCATCTGAAGGCAGTATACCTGGACAACTGGTGATGACATTTATTCTATTAAAAGTGCCTGATCTCGCCGGTTTTATTTTACCTTTAAGTCTGTTTCTTGGTGTGTTGCTCGCCTATGGGCGTATTTATGCAGACAGTGAAATGACAGTGCTGCATGCCTGTGGTGTTAGTGAGTGGTACGTTGTGCGGGTTACGTTAGTTTTAGCTGTGATCACCGCTATTTTAACCGGTATATTTACACTCTATTTAGCGCCTCTAGCCTCTGAATACCAATATCAAGTTAAAGAAGAGCTTGCGGCTGACTCTGGCTTAAGCGCATTAGTATCGGGACGTTTTCAAAAAACCGGTAATAAAGATGCAGTGGTCTTTATTCATGATAAAGACCGAGAAAATAACAGTTTTAGTAAAGTATTTGTGGCGCAATTACCAAAAGATACTGAACAAGCGCACTCTATCATCAACTCAAGTTTAGTGTACGCCAAAAATGGTCAGGTCTTTGAAGATGAATCAGGCTCTCAAAAATTAGTTTTAGGTGATGGCACCCGTTATCACCGCGATATTGAAACCGGAGAGTTTCAATCGGTCGCTTTTGATAAATATTATATCGAAATACAAGATCAAGAAGTTGAGCAACAACACCGTAAACTTAGTGCTTTAACAACATTTGAGCTGTATACCAATATTCCACCAGAATTAGAGTCAGCTTATCGAGCCAATATCCAGTGGCGAATTGCTTTCCCGCTGGCATGTATCATTCTTATTTTTATTGCTGTGCCATTAAGTGTCGTTAACCCAAGGCAAGGTAAGTTTGCAAAAATGTTGCCGGCATTAATGTTGTTCTTAGGGTATTTATTATTATTAACGTCAATGCGTTCAGCCATAGAGAAAAATGCTATTCCAAGTATTATTGGCTTATGGCCTATTCATATTAGCGCACTCTTTATTGGTACCATGTTACTGATGAAAGAGCGCAGTAGCGGTCGCATCATCAAAGCAAAATTGCCTAATTTTGCTAAGAAAAAACGTAAGCGAGTAGAAAATACTGATCAAGGTGGAGAAGATTAATGCGGATTCTTGATTTTTATATTGGCCGCGTCATTGCCTCCACTACTTTTATTACCTTAGCTGTTTTTGTCAGCGTCAGTGGCATTATCAAGTTTGTTGAACAGATGCGCGCTATTGGTCGAGGTGATTATGACTTAGCACATGCGGCATTATATGTTTTGTATGCGGTGCCTCGTGATGTTGAAGTTTTTTTCCCCATGGCGGCACTTATTGGTGGGCTCATTGGTATTGGCATGCTAGCGAGCAATAGTGAGCTAGTGGTGATGCAAGCTGCTGGCTTATCTCGCTTAGACATAATCAAGTCGGTGATGAAAACGGCAATTTTACTCATTTTTGTCAGTATGGCTATCGGTGAATGGTTAGCGCCGAGCGGTGAAGCAAGAGCGCGAGAAATTCGGGCACAAGCAATATCAGGGGGTAGTTTAATCTCAGCGAAAAATGGTGTCTGGGCTAAAGATGGCGACTTTTTCGTTAATATCGGTGAGGTACTTGATAGAGGTAAGCTCAAGAAAATTCAGATCTACGGCTTTAACGAGCAGCTGAAAATTGATAATTGGTTATCCGCTAACAGCGCTAGCTATCAAGATAACACTTGGACACTGACCGATGTGAAAGAGTTTTTTCTCATTGATGAGCAGATAGTAACAAAAGAGTATTCTACCAAGATATGGAATTCCTCGTTAACGCCTAAAAAACTCGGTGTGGTAACGGTAACGCCCGAGTCACTTTCGTTACGTGGTTTAGTGGACTACTTAGATTATTTAGAAGCGAACGAGCAAGACCCTAGCCGTTATCAGTTGGCATTTTGGCGTAAAATCATGCAACCGTTAACCGTGGCGGTAATGCTCTTAGTCGCGCTGTCGTTTATTTTTGGCCCCTTGCGTTCGGTGTCGATGGGCGCACGAATCATGATGGGGGTATTTACTGGAATCTTATTCTTTATTTGTAATGAAGTGTTAGGCTCACTGAGCTTGGTTTATCAATTGCCTCCGATAATGGGAGCCATGATGCCCAGTGTGATATTTATCAGCGTCGCCTGGTATTTTATTGGTAAGAAAACCGCTTAGCTTGCTGATAAAGAAAGGCAAAAGAACAAACTTGGTGACGGGTAAAGGTAAAAGTTCTTCCGTCACCCTATATTTTCAACCAAGGCGAAAGGCGTTATCTACTTGCCTTAAGAGAAAGCACTACCACTTCTGTTTTTGTCATTCTATCTTGTAAACTCAATTTATTCTTTCGATCAAAAATAACCAAAATATTGCCTAACCCTAATAAAGTTGTTAGTAATCGTTTTATTGACGTTGTTTTACTCATCAATGAGCCATCAAGGTTTTGTACCCGTAACCGCCAAGCTCTCATGCCAAGTGTTTGACCTTTTTTAGACCAAAAATAAATGAAAAAACCACATATCCAGGCAACGCCCCACGCATTAAAAGCAACTTTGTATGCTGGATGAGTCGCATTCCAGTCAATGCCAAAACCACTGCGAACAATTGAAATAATGTCTGCGGCATCTAAGGCAACAAAAAGTGCGACACAGACATAACCTGACAGCATAAATATAGCGATTATGACTAACAAGTCATATACCCATGAGCCAAAACGGCGTCGAAAATTAGCGCGAGGGAATGTTTCAGAGCTTGAGTCAGTCATTGAGTTTTCTTTTTAGTGAAGTGGAAAGGCAGGTGATAAAAAACGCAGTTTAACAAAGTTTACACGCGTTGAGTATCCCTTAGCTGACGGGAATCATATTTAACAGTTCACAAGTACTTATTCAGTTATATCAGGTTAAAACTTGAAAGTATAAATTCTGAATATTTATAAAGTAAAAAGCCAATACTCAAAAGAGTATTGGCTTTTTACTTTAGCTAGGTGCCAGGTTCATATCCGCTTACGCTGTGCTCTTGCTAGTGTCAGATATTTTGTAGAAACCGCAATAAAGCGCAGGTACTACTGCTAATGTTAAAATAGTGCCTATCGCTAAACCAAAGGCAATAACATTAGCCATACCGTAAAACAGTGGGTCTTTACCAATAATTAACGGTAATAAACCCATGACTGTTGTTATCGTGGTCATGGCTATCGGTCTTAGTCTGGTTAAACAAGCATCGACAACCGCTTGGTATTCTGTTTTACCTGAGGTAATTTCAATTTTAATTCGATCAATTAATACAATAGCGTTATTGATAATGATACCTGCAAGGCTATACAGTCCAAGCGTTACCATAAAACCAAAAGGTGCCTGCATTAAAAATAAACCTAACACGGCACCAATAAAAGACAGCGGGATAGTTAAGGTAATTACCGCAGCTTGTCTAAAAGAATTAAACTGAGCCACAAGCAGGATTAAAATTAAACCTAACACTATTGGCATACTGGCCCCTAGCGCTTTCTGCGCAGCTTTAGACTCCTTAATTACCCCATCATATTCAATGGTGTGGTTTATCGGTAAATCAGCCGCTAAGGCTTGGATTTCTTTATCAATAATGAGTTTAAGATCTTCTGCTGCCATGTCGGTATTTCGTGCTTGAATGCTGATGGTACGAAATAAGTCTTCATGGTGAATAATAGAAAACTGATTGTAAGGTGCTAATGTCGCTACTTGAAATAAAGGTACTGTTTGGCCAGTTTTATTCGAGTAGATATTTAGTGTTCTTAATCTATCAAGATTTTGGCGTTCAGCTTGTTCAGCCCTAAGTACCACAGGGATAATATTATCTTCTTCACGAAACTCCGTTACTTGAGAGCCAGAAAAATATGCTTCAAGCGCTTGCGCTATCTCTTCAGAAGTTAAGCCTGAGCGTTTTGCTCTGTGCTGATCTATTTGTACTTCAACTTTAGTGATCAAATTTTCCCAGTTTGTACGAATATCTAAGGTGTTAGGTACACCATGTAAAACATCCATCACTTGTTGGGCTTTTTTATAAATCACTTCTTTATCAGGACCTTTAACTTGTATCTTTATCGTGCTTGAGTCTGATGGGCCTAAGAACATCTTTTTAACCCGCGCTGAAACGTTAGGGAAGTCATGCTCTATCTGTCTATCTAACCTTAATACGGTTGCGCTAATATCGGTGTTATCCTTAACATTTAACACCATAAAACCTTTGTTTTGCGCAGGGTCTTCAGGGTTTAAGGACATTACAAACCTAGGGCCACTAAAGCCGACGTAAGCAGAGTAGCTTTCGATAAAGTCAAAACGCTCATCATCCTCTAACCAAGAAAAAATCTCTTTCATTTGGCGATTGGTTTCTTTGGCCGAAGTGCCATTAGGTAGGTCAATGTTCACCAGTATTTGGGTGCGATCCGAGTCAGGGAAGAATTGTTTAGCAACAAACTTCATCGAAATAATGGCACTGATAAACAATACAATCATTGCTGATAAAAACAGCGCTTTGTGCTTAAGCAACCAATGTAAAAAAGATTCGTAATAGCGATAGAAGTTACTCGGTTCTACCGCTGTTGTTGCGGCTTTTTCGCCAAGATTTTTCTTAGGTAAAGTAATAAAGAAATAACATAACAGTGGCGTAACACATAAGGCTAAAACCCAACTAGTGAGTAAGGTAATTAAAATTACTAAGGAAATAGAGCGAGTGTATTCACCTGCAACATGCTCAGCTAGCATAAGCGGTAAAAAGAATAAGATAGTGGTTACAGAAGAGCTTAACAATGGCACGGCGAGCTCTTTACTGCCTTGTAACATAGCATCGTAACGTTTTATGCCATCTTCTAATCTGCGTTTGAAATCCTCCGCGATAACGATGCCATTATCAACGAGCAGCCCCAAAGAAATGATTAATGTTGCTAGGCTCATGCGCTCTAACTTCATATCAGTAAACTGCATAATACTTAACGTAGTTAGCATGACAAAAGGCACAATAGCGCCAACAATCAAACCTGTACGTAAGCCTAAAAATAAAATAACCACCACTAAAACGATGGCTAAGGTTTGCAGTACATTCATTGAAACACCGTTGATGGTTTTTTCAACTTGGTCTGCTTGGTAAGTTGCGACATTCAGCGTATAACCAATAGGTAAACTGGCTTCAATTTGATTAACTTTATCAATCACTCTTGGGGCATATTCTAAGATGTTATCTTCAGGCAACATGGAGATGGCAAAAAATATTGCCTTTTGACCATTTAAGTAAGCGACTTTATTCGGAGGGTCAATAAAGTCGCGACGAAGTGTTACCACATCTTTTAAGGCAATAAAGTCTTCACTATTAGGAATATTGATGTAGGTATTACCAATATCTTCTATATTGGAAAAATTACCCGATGGTTCAACAATAAAGCTTCTTGCACCTGTGTTTATTTGCCCACCAGAGCGGACAATATTTTGCTTCTTTAATTCATCGATAAGAGATTGTGGTGAAATACCTAATTGCGAAAGTTTGGCATTAGAGGCTTCTAAAAAAATGCGTTCTTCTTGGCGACCTAATACTTCAATTTTCTTGGTGCCAGCAACACCATATAAAGTGTCACGAATGTGCTGCGCCATGTCATACATTTCGCCTAAATCAAAACCATTGCCGGTAAGTGCTAAGGTCACAACAGAGACATCGCCAAATTCATCATTTACATAAGGTGCATGTGTGCCTGTCGGCATTCTATTGTGGGCAGCAGAGACTTTGTTTCGTAAGTTTTGCCAAATATCATCAAGGTTAAAATATCTGTCATAAACTTTGACGTGAATGATTGAAATCCCGGTAGCCGAGCTAGATTTAATTTCCTTCACTTCAGGGATTTTTCGAATTTCTTCTTCGAGTTTTTTGGTGATCAGTTGCTCAATTCTGTCAGGTGCCATACCGGGGAAAGAAGTACTAACAATGGCCTCACGGATAGTGATGGTGGGATCTTCTTGTGCAGGCAAGGTAAAATAAGCAAAAAAGCCATTGATTAACAGCACAGCTAAAATCAAAAATACGCTTTTACGGTAGCTAAAAGCCAGTTGGGTAATATTCATCAATCTTCCTTAAACAGACTTAATTAAATCGTTGAATACTGTTATCAACTAGACTCACTTGCTGGCCGTCTCGAAGAAATGCGACTCCGGCAGTTGCGATAATATCGCCTTGCTTTAAACCAGAGGAGATGATCACTTCATTTTTGAAAATGTTTTCAGTTTGTACCTGAGTTTTAGTAACTTGCTGACTCTCTTTGTTATAAACAAACACATATGCTTTTTGTGCTAAGCCTGCACTTAAGGCCGTAACGGGAATGTGTATAGCATCACCTTTATGGCCAGTTCTGCCGGTTCCAGCAAAAGAAAACTCTACCTCAGCGGTCATGCCGGCGCGAAGTAAAGGGTTATCACCTTGTAAAACAACCGTTACTGGGAAAGCATTGGCAAATTCAGCTCTAGTACCTATTTCTGTTACTTGCCCTTGCATGCTGACATCTGGCAAAACAGGGAAGTGGATTGGCAAAATTGCATTTTGCGTTAATTCGCGAATCAAGGTTTCAGGCACCATGACATGGATCTCAAGACCATGTTTTCCTTCTATTTCAAACAAAGACTGGCCTGCTGAAATTTGTTGTGAGGGTTCAAATAAGCGCTTGGTGATTATGCCGTCATAAGGTGCTAGTAAGGTGCTATCCTGTAGGTTTTTACTGGCTATATCGAGTTGCGCCTTAGCGACATCAGCAGCGCTTTTACTGGCATCGAAGTTTGCTTTGGCATTATCAAAGCCCGATTGTGATACCACGCCTTGTTTTAATAGTTGTTCATAACGTCGATGACTGTTCTCAGCATCGAGTAAGGTGGCTTTAGCTTGCTGATATTGCGCTTGTGCAGATTGAAGGCCTAAAGCAAAACTACGTTTGTTTAAACTCGCTAACTCTTGTCCTTTTACCACTTCGTTGCCTAAATTTACTTCAATCGCTTTAATTTTCCCTTGAACCTCAAAACTCAATTTAGTGGCCTCAACTGGGGCAACAATGCCAGATAAGGTTCTTATTTGTTCAAAAGGAGATAACTCTACGGTAGTCCACATGATAGGGCGGACAGGTTTATTCACTTCTTTAACCGGCTTATTACATCCAACTAAAAATAGGGTGAAGAGTATTAATGGCATTACGCGCATGCTTGTTCCTTTAAGTGCTTTTGATGTGGCAAAAGAGAAAATCTATTGCTATGAGTAAAGTTCATTATTAACGAATAGTACAAATGGTACTGCTCAGTACCATATATTTTGGTACTATGCAGTACCAAAGTCAATAACATAATTTTACACACGGTAATTTCCATGGTTAAAAGCAACACCTTAGACATCGAAAGCTTAAGCGAAAGAGGGCTAATGATTTTAAATTCTGCCCAAGAGCTTTTTTTTAATAAGGGTTTTGATGAGACCTCGCTAGAAATGATCATCAATAAAGCAGGTGGTTCAAGACGCTCTATTTATAATGAGTTTGGCGATAAGCAAGGTTTACTCATGGCGGTGATCCAGCGTCAAGTGACAGTGCAAACTGAAATATTCACCACGATTGATCGAAACCTCGCGGCGAAAGCGGCGTTAAATAAAGTCTGCTTTGAGTTTGTAAAAGGAATGCTATCACCTGAGTTGATGTCTTTATTTCGCTTGGTGGTGCAGCAAGTTGTTAAATTTCCTCAGCTTGGAGAAATGATCTATCAAAAGGGCCCGTTAGCGGGAATATTGCCTTTAACTGACTACCTAAAACACCTAGCTGAAGAGAAGATTATTGTTGCAGATGACTTCCAGTTTAGTGCCCAAATGCTCATTGAAATGGCTAAAGGGCCACTGCATACACGAAGCCTATTATTACCTGATAAAGTTGCCACCGATGAAGAAATAGAGCACCAAGTCGCACAAGCTGTAGAGATTTTTCTAAATGCTCACCAGTGCTAATTAATGATGAGTGCTGAATAAGTCGCGCAAATAAGCACCAGTTAAAGGTTATGCATAATAAAGTGGTGAAAAACTTGTTGCTTAGTTAACTAAGTTTCGTATAATGCCACCCTCTTTAGCTAATCGCTAAAGTCACTGTGTCGCCGGAGTGGTGGAATTGGTAGACACGACGGATTCAAAATCCGTTGCCTTCGGGCGTGACGGTTCAAGTCCGTCCTCCGGTACCATTTAAGCTTTCAACAGCTTAAAACAATAAACCAGCATAACGCTGGTTTTTTTGTGTCTGAGATTTAGTGCCTCAGTGTATATCAGTAAACATTGTCAGAAAATGTTTACTGATATATGCCATAGTTAAATAGACACTTCAGTTAGCATTATTAATAACTCCCCCTTAAGTAATTGAAAATTTGATAAAAAAGACGGTATTAAAAGGTTTTTCATGGCAGCTACAGCACACGCACTTCATATATTGGTTAAGCACAAAGAAATTGCTGAAGATATCATTAAGCAGTTAAAAAAAGGTGCTAAGTTTCAAACCTTAGCTAAAAAATATTCGACCTGCCCATCAGGAAAAAAAGGCGGTGATTTAGGTGAGTTTAAACGAGGTCAAATGGTACCTGCGTTTGATAAAGTCGCCTTTAAAGGTGCAATATTAGAGCCTCATCTCGTTAAAACGAAGTTTGGTTGGCATGTCATTAAAGTGCTTTACAGAACTTAAATTATAAAGATTTTTTAGATGTTCGCCCCTTTCAAAAGCTGATTGTGAAAGAAGGCGTAATTATGACCCATAGAAGCATTAGTATTATAGCTCTGGTTAGAAAGAGCTAGCCATCATTCTGAGGTTTAAGCAATAACTGTTGAAACGCATCTAATAAGTGAAATATATGGTTCATTTGAGTTCAAGGGTTAACTGCTTCAGCAATCATTAACTTTGTAAGATAGTAGCGCATGCGCTAGCAATGGTTATTCAAATGAAGTCTCGTCTATTATCGTTAATTTTGTTCAAAAGCTCTTGAGCCAACACTAGACTGTTGTGTATGCGCAATCCCAATAATCAGAAGATACTTTATATCGAACACCTGGGTTTCTCCTTTTTTAGTTCCATGAATTAAAACTGCAGGTACCAATTAACTTCCTTGTATCTTTAAAGCGAATTTCCCATCTGATAACTACGGCGTTAATAAAGTGTGTATTGAAAAGCTCAATTAATTTCACTGATTGCAGTCCCTTCTTGTAACCCTCTGTTACTGTAAGCAATATAAAATTATATTTATAAGATAAATCTTTTTTGTTCAATGATTCGTATTGCACTGTAATTAAATTAAAACAACACAGTGTAATAAATGCTTAACCGGTTCTATAACGTACCGGTCAAGTTGTGGAGAACTCAATGACAAGTCAACTTAATCAAAACAGTAAATTGGAAATATATGAAAGAAAAGTACCTTGGATTGCCCACAGTATTGTAACTTTGGCTATCTTGGGTATTTGTTTTCTGGTTGTTGTTGGTTTATTTAGTGCCAAACCCAAAGCCAACAGGTGGGGAGATAGGCCTGCTCCGAGTGTTGCTGTAGAAGTGAGTCCCTTAGAGACCAAGTCATTCGATATCTGGGTAGACTCATACGGAACAGCTCAAGCACTTACCGAAACTCGTTTGGTTGCCGATATCAGTGGCCGGGTGGTAGCTGTTTCGCCAAATATTCGAGCTGGTGGCGTTTTTAAGAAAGGTGATATTTTAGCTAAAATTGATAGCAGAGACTTTGAAGTTGAGCTTGATATTGCAATTTCTCAGGCTGCGGATATTGAAGTGAAGTATATTCAAGAATTAGCACAAGCAGAGCTTGCTGCGAAGGAGTGGAACAAAATTCCTGAATCAAAAGCGGCACGAAAACTAGCATTAAGAGAGCCACAACTTGCCGCAGCAAAAGCATCACTACAAGCAGCAAAGTCAAGAGTTAAAAGGGCTAGGTTGAATTTACAAAGAACAGAAGTTGTTGCACCATTTGATGGAAAAGTGCTTGAGCAGTTAATTGACATTGGGGAGTTTGTAACCCCAAGTCAAACGATTGCGTCAATTTACAGTAATGATGTTGTTGAAGTGCGCCTACCTATCAAAGTAGACGATCTAGAACACTTACTCCTACCTGAAGGTGAAACTCTTGCTAACGAGCTACCTGCCGTATTATTTGAAAGTGATATGGGTAATCAAACGCATCAATGGATTGGAAAAATTGTTCGTACTGAAGGGGCTTTTGATCCTCGCACCAGAATGCTTTACGTTGTAGCACAAATAGAAAAGCCCTTTATACCATCAAAGCAGCGTCCAGCAGTGAGAATAGGCCAATTTATGAGAGCTAAAATCGAAGGCAAACGCTATGACGATGTTTTTGTTATTCCTCGTCGCGCTGTTTCTCAAGATTTTATGGTAAGTGTCGTTGAGAATGGCTTACTCAAAAAACGAAAAATCACGCCTGTCTGGACGGATAGCAATGTGGTAGTGGTTGCTCCACAGCAAACCAATTCACTCTTAGCGGTGAGTTATCAATCGTCCAACAATAATGTATTTACTGAAGTACTAAACAAATCTGATATGTTAATTCTTACCCCTACGGCTAATTTACCTGATGGTACAAAAGTAAAACCCTTAAGCAGTGATAATTCCCCAGTAAAAGAACAAACTAAAAAGAAATTGCTAGCAGAGTCTTCGGCTGTTAGTCAAAATATTGAAGTAGTGGGGGCTTCTGCTCCTAATGCTTCAATGTCCGTTAGCGCGCAATAGGAGTTAGCATAATGATTGCTTGGTTTGCTAAAAACGATGTTGCTGCGAATATATTATTAGTATTAATAATGTTAGCTGGTGCCTATGTGATGCTCAATAAAGTGCCTGTTGATTTGTTTCCTGAAATTGAAATACGCAGTGTTAGCGTTAGTGTTACTTTACCCAGTGCATCACCGCAAGAAGTTGAAGAAGGCATCACGATTAAGATAGAAGAGGCGGTTCAAGATATTGAAGGTATTCGTCAGATTAATTCTCAAAGCAGTGAGGGCAGAGCATCAGTTACTTTATCTGTAGAAGAAGGTTATGACGTAAGGCAACTGCTTGAAGAAGTAAAAATTCGCGTTGATGCTATTAGTAATTTTCCGATAGAAGCGGAGAATTTATTAATTCAAGTGCCTCAATGGCGCAGAGATGCAATCGGAGTAATGATTTATGGCAATTATGATGCTGTAACATTAAGGCGCATGGCTGAAGACGTGAGAGACGAGCTTGTTCAGTTAGATGATATATCCCAAGTGGCAATCGAGGATGTTCTTCCGTTTGAGATGTCTATTGAAATACCAGAATGGGCACTTCGTAAATATGACTTAACCTTGGCACAGGTTTCCAACATTTTACGCCAAAACTCTCGGGATTCTTCAGCGGGTAATTTACGTACCTCCGGTGGTGAGATTTTTATTCGTAGCAGAGGGCAAGCATACCAAGCAAATGACTTTGCTAATATTCCGATTATTACCACTCAAGACGGCACCATGCTGCGCTTAGGCGATATAGCCAATATTAAGGATGCGTTTGCTGAAATCCCCCTGAATACTCGTTTTAATGGCGTACCCGCGGTTGAAATTGAAGTGTTTAGAACCGGTAATGAAAGTGTTATCGATATAACCACAGCGGTAAGGGATTACATTGAAGCAAAGCAAAGCCAATTACCGCAAGGGTTGTCGATGGACTACTGGCGAGATCGTAGTGAGCCGGTAAAAGCAAGGCTTGATACATTAACGAAAAGTGCATGGCAGGGTGCTTTATTAGTGATAATTATGCTCGCCTTATTTTTAAGGCCAGCAGTTGCCTTTTGGGTGTGTTTAGGTATTCCTATGTGTTTTTTAGGAGCATTTCTATTCATGCCTTTATTTGGTGTAAGTATTAATTTAATGAGTTTATTTGCCTTTATACTAGTGCTTGGTATTGTCGTTGATGATGCGATTGTTACCGGCGAAAACGTATACTCGCACTTACAACGAGGTGAAGATCCCCTAAAGGCTGCCATTAACGGAACGCGAGAAGTGGCTGTGCCAGTAACGTTTGGTATTTTAACCACGGCCGCTGCATTTTTACCACTCGCTTTTCAAACAGGACGAGCTAGTTGGTATGCAGCGATCACATTTGTTGTCGTGCCAGTGTTATTATTTTCACTTATAGAGTCGAAGTTTATTTTACCTGCGCATTTAAAGCATGTTCGCCCTCTGTCAAATAACCCCTCTCGATTGTCACAATTTCAACAAAAAGTAGCTCGTTCGCTGGAAATACTGATCGAAAAAATCTATCAACCGGCTCTTGCGCAAGCAATGCGATGGCGTTACGCAACGCTTGCTTTGATGGTAGCCGTTTTTATTATGGTGCTAGGTACTTTGCTTAGTGGTCACACTAAATTTGTATTTTTCCCTCGTATACAAAGTGAGGTAGCTACGGCAAATTTGATCATGCCTTCAGGGACAGCGTTCCACTCTACTGATAGCTATGTTAAAGCGATTACGCAGCATGCCCAAGATTTGCGCGAAGAATTTCGTGACCCTGAAACCGGAGAGTCTGTTATTCGCAATATTTATGCGATCAGTGGGGGAAGAAATTCAACAACAGGCAGAGTTCGTGTTGAAACTGTCCCCCCTGAAAAACGCACTTTAGCGGTAACGACACAAGATATTGTCAATGAATGGCGTAAGCGTGTTGGGCCAATCCCAGGGGCCGAGCAGCTAAACTATCGCGCAGAGATTGGCGGTTGGGGTGGTTCTCCTATTGATATTGAACTGAAAAGTAATGATGTCAGCGCACTTAATGAGATCTCAGAGCAATTAAAAGTAAAGTTGGCTACTTATTCAGGTGTGTTTGATATAGAAGACTCCATGTCAGACGGTAAAGAAGAGTTACAGCTTATTTTAAAACCTGAAGCAAGATTATTAGGACTAGATCTTAATACCGTTTCAAGTCAAGTGAGACAGGCCGTATTTGGTTTCGAAGTGCAGCGTATTCAGCGAGGTCGTGAAGAAGTTCGGGTTATGGTGAGATACCCTATCGAAGCGCGACAGTCTATTGAAACGTTAGAGCAAATGATGATACGTATTGGCCCTAACCAAGAAGTCGCCTTATGGCAAGTCGCTGATGTTCTTCCTGGTGTGAGTCCAAATACTATCTTAAGAATAGATAGGCAAAGAACTTTATCCGTAACGGCAGACTTTGATAAGAAAACGGGCAACATGTCTTTAGTTCAAAAAGAGCTGCAGTCTTGGTTAACACTAAAAATGAATGCATACCCCGGTGTCAGTTATGAATTAGCAGGCGAGGCGAGAGATCAAAGAGAGTCATCTGAGGGGCTAATTGCAGGCGCTATTGCTTTAGCGATTTTAATTTACGTTTTATTGGCCATCCCATTTAAGTCCTACTCACAACCTTTGATTGTTATGTCAGTTATCCCTTTTGGTTTAGTTGGTGCGGTGATCGGGCATTGGATCATGGGGTTGGATTTAACCTTGCTAAGTTTCATGGGCATATTAGCGTTATCTGGTGTCGTCGTTAATGACTCACTCGTGTTGGTTGATTATGTTAATCAACGCCGCTTGGCAGGCACGTCAGTGAAAAAAGCTGTTTATGAAGCTGGAGGAAGACGATTTAGAGCCGTATTACTGACCTCTCTCACTACATTTGCAGGTTTGATACCGTTACTCTTTGAAGAATCTACCCAGGCACAATTTTTAATTCCAATGGCGGTGAGTTTGGGGTTTGGCATTATATTCGCCACGTTGATCACCTTGTTTATTGTGCCGATGAATTATCTCATTTTAGACGATTTAAAACGTTACTTTCAACAATATGGCAAAGATGTAAAGTCGCTTGTTATACGTTAGGTGTTTATATTGAAAAAAGAAAAGAAAATACCTACCTCTCGATTATCCCGATTAGCGACCTTAGGTTCGTTGGTCACTAAAGTCGCGAGTAATGTGGTGTTAGACGGAGCAAAGCAATGGTCGAAAGGCCAACCGACATCTGTTAAAAAATTGCTCGTACAACCTAGCAATATTAAGCATTTAGCTGACAAACTGTCACAGCTTCGTGGTGCGGCAATGAAAATTGGGCAACTTTTATCTATGGATGCCGGCGATTTGTTACCTGCAGAGTTAAGCCAGCTGTTAGATAAACTTCGTTCAAACGCACAACCTATGCCACACAAGCAATTGTTAGCAGTGTTAGAAAAGGAATGGGGAGATAGTTGGCTCGATAACTTTGCACACTTTGAGCTGAAACCTTTTGCTTCAGCATCTATTGGACAAGTGCATACGGCTTACCTTGATAATGGTAAAAAGCTTGCAGTAAAGGTGCAATATCAAGGTATTGCTGATGCGATTAGTAGTGATGTTGATAACGTTGCGGCATTATTAAAATTGTCAGGGCTGCTGCCCTCGCATATTAAGATTGATGAATTATTAGCAGAAGCTAAGCTGCAATTACTTGCCGAAGCGGATTACGTCAATGAAGCAAACTTTGTCAAAAATTACGCTGATGTGCTCAGTGATGAGCAATTTATTTTACCTAGGGTTATTGAAGACTTTAGTACTCAGTCGATATTAGCCATGACATTTATTGAAGGTGTACCTATTGATGAAATAACTCAATTACCGCAACAGTTAAGAGACAAGGCGGTTGAGTCACTCATTGGTTTGTTTTTCAATGAGCTTTTTACCTACCAGTTAATGCAAACAGATCCTAACTTTGCTAATTATCTCTATCAAGTTGATAGCGAGCGTATAGTGCTACTTGATTTTGGCGCCACCCGGAAAATTCCAAAGACGATAAGTCTTGGTTATTTAGCCTTAATCAAAGCCAGTATCAACAATGAAAAAACGTCTATGGTTGATGCAGCTAAAAGCATTGGCTTTTTTGCTGATAATATTGAACCAACTTACTTATCGCAGGTGTTAGACATTTTTGCCTTGGCCTGTGAGCCTTTGGTACATGACAATACTTATGACTTTGCAAAGAGCGGTTTAGCGTTGAGAATTAAAGAGAAAGGTTTGTTAATTAATACTCAGCAAGACCAATGGCACACACCTCCGATTGACGCGCTTTTCATTCACCGCAAACTAGCTGGATTGTATTTACTTGCTGCGAAGCTTGAAGCTAAAGTGAATACGCATCAGTTATTTTCTAAATTTATTCATCATGAGGCATAGTGAAATGCTTGAACATTATGACAAATCAAGAGTTATTGAAATGGCCTGGGAAGATCGCACGCCATTTGAAGCCATCGAAATATTATATGGCTTAACTGAGCCACAAGTGATTCGACTTATGCGCCAAGAATTAAAAAGTAAAACCTTTAAAAATTGGCGCTGTAGAGTATCGGGTCGAAAAACAAAACACTTAAGCAAACGAAGCGAAGCCGTATCTCGCTCTCATTGTATGAGCCAATATAAAGTAAAATCAGCAAACAAAAGTAAGGCACGTTAAACAACTTTAAAGAGTGTCTAAGTTGCGCAAATAATCCTGAGCTTTGGCTAATGTTGCTTGTTGTTGTTCTTCTGTTTGTTTGCGCCAATTTCGATAAACCATGGCTTGTCTTGGGTTTGATTCAAACAATTCGCTGTGTTTATCCATAAAATGCCAATACAAGCTATTTAAAGGGCATGCATTATCACTGGTCTTTTCTTTAACATTGTAATGACAGCTTTGGCAGTAATCACTCATTTTATTTACGTAATTACCACTGGCGGCATAGGCTTTTGAAGCAATAAGCCCACCATCAGCAAACTGACTCATACCACGAGTATTAGGTAATTCAACCCATTCAATCGCATCAACATAAATCCCCAAATACCATTGGTCAACTTGCGCAGGCTCTATGCCTGTTAATAAACAAAAGTTTCCGGTGATCATTAAGCGTTGAATATGATGGGCGTAACTATATTGCAGCGATTGATTTATTGCGTGATGCAAACAGTTCATTTTTGTATCGCCATTCCAAAACCATGAGGGCAAGTTGTTTTTTGCTTTCAAGCTATTTTTATTTTGGTATTTCGGCATATTAATCCAATACATACCACGTATGAATTCACGCCAGCCTAAAATTTGTCTAATGAAGCCTTCAGCCTGCGCAATACTAATAGCATCATTACATTGATAATGTTTGATAACAGTGTCAACGACAAGTGTGGGAGATAGCATTTTACTGTTAAGTGAAAATGACACCCTTGAATGATACAAGCTCCATTGCTTTTGGGTAACAACATCATCGCCATTACACGTCATTGCGTCCTGAAACGTACCAAATGAAGGCAGTAAATAGCGGCAAAAAAACTCGAGTAGCTGTAAACTTTCCTGACGATTGATTGGCCACAATAATGTTGAATCACCTTGTCCTATTGTTTTGACCTTGTGACGGGCTAAGCGAGCATTTATTTCGCTAACATCATGACTAAACACTAATGGTGCTGGGACTGAGGCAATATCCTGTTTTTTAAGTTTACTGCGGTTTTGCTGATCATAATTCCACTTACCACCTTCGGGTTTATTGTCATCATCAACAAGTACATTAAAACGCTTTCGCATATACCGATAAAAAAACTCCATTCTATGGCTCGTATCTACTTTGAAATGCTCTGTTAATTCATGGTGAGGCAAGAAGAAATGATGAGAATCAACGCAGGAAAATGACATGTTTTTTGATGTTATTTTTTCGCTAAATAAAGCCAGCTGCTGAGATAGTCTATATTCGTCTGGTTGCTGATATTCAAAATGTTGTACGTTATTTTCTAACAAGTTTGTCAGCATGTCAGGAAGGTCTTTGTATTGTTTTGTTTCATCTAATGTTAAATGCAACACCCGATGTCCTGCTTCTTTTAATGCATTAGCAAATGCCGCCATTGCCGCAAAAAATGCTTGAATCTTTTGCTGATGATGCGTTACATAACTGGTTTCTTGATGAAGCTCCGCAATAACATAAAGACAATTATCATCGACTTCTTTAAACCAAGGATGAGCCGCATTAAGTTGATCGCCTAAGATAAGGCGTAGTTTTTTTGAGTGATTAATCATGTTTTCTCTTCTCATTTTGGCAGCGCTTTGAACAATAAATAACGTTATCCCAATCGCGTTGCCATTTTTTACGCCAAGTAAATGGGCGTTGACATACAGGACATTGTTTTTCAGCCTTGCGCTTGTTTTTAGCGGCTCTTTTATTCATCTTCATTTAGGGTGATCTATTTAGTAGCCTTGCCATGTATCAATGAACTCACCATCGGGATCGTAGTATTGGCGTTGTTTTTCAATATTGAACCAGCGTCCTCCTTTTGGGTCTGCGCCAACTCCCGCAATATATTGCCAATTTCCCCAATTGCTTGCGACATCATAATCAAGGAGTTGTTTTTCAAAGTAACTTGCACCATAGCGCCAATCGAGCTCAAGTTCGTTAACTAAACAGCTAGCGACTATTTGTCGGCCTCTATTTGACATGAAACCTGTACTGTTTAGTTGATTCATTAGTGCATTCACCAGAGGGTATCCAGTGTTACCTGTAGACCATTGTTGAAAACACTCTTGATGAAATGTTGTATTAGGCGCAGTCTCCGCAGAGCCTTTGAAGGTAAATAAATGACGACCTTTTGCTAAAGCTAACCATTGGAAATATTCTCGCCATAAAAGCTCGAACTTGAGCCAATAAGTTGATTCATTGGCTTGATGGCGTCGCTCATATTCACTAATTGCTTGCCAAACATTTTTAACACTAAGGCAACCAAGTGCTAACCAAGGGCTAAAGAGTGATGATCGCCGTAAACCATGCAAATCATTGCGAGTTTGTTTGTAATGGTCTGCTGCGCCAGATAAAAAATAGTCTGCTAAATGCAGTGGAGCGACATCGTAACCACCTTTAATGGTTATTTCGTTTATTGCCTTGTATGGTGATTTTGATCAGGGAATAATTTGTCAACAACAATAATGGTATTGTCTAAAGATGTGCTTTCTATGGTATTGGTTGTTTGAAGATATTTATCATTACGTTGCCAATTTGAGATGAAGGCTCTATAACTATGTTAATTAAGTTTTTTTCAACAACCTTTCTAAATTTAGAAAAACTACCGATAACTGCGTTGCTATTAACAATTAAGTCCTCGGTAAACAATGTATTCAACCATGCTGTTTCAAAAGTTACATCTGGTAATTTATTTTGTATCGCCTTTAAACTTTGGTTTTCTTGGTAGCCTACTTGCCGAGCACAACCTAAGGTGTCTATTGCTAGCTCATCAACTAATTTAGGTAAAATATTTTCAGGCTCACCATACAATACCTTTAACTCAACATTTAAGTTGTGCAGAGCTTTTGCTAGTGCTTTTAATGATTGCTTTAAAAATTGCCATCGATTGACTCCCATTGCACTATTTAATAGCGATGATGAGTTAAACCATTGAGGGTTAATAATAAAGCAACAATGCAATGATTTGCTTTCGTTAGCTAGCTTGGCAAGCAGTGAGTTATCCTCAATGCGTAAATCATTGTTAAACCAATATAGCGCCTTCATAGGTATCACCTGCTGATGTATTTATATAAAAAAGTAACTATTTCTGTTTCTCTTTATCCTATACGTACAGTGATGGCTTTTTGATTAGTGCAATCAAGAATTAATAACAACATTTAATAAGGCGAGCATAGAGTCTGTTATGAAAGCGCTGCAATTTAGTGCTGAATGAAGGAGGGGTCTTATAATGTTTTAGTTAGTGTATTTTGAAAATAAAACTCGACCTGTTCTTTGAAAGCCCTTTTCATTCAAACGCTACAGTTTGACTTCGTCTTCTGATATCAATTCCAATTGATTAATCGTATGAATCGGTTCATCAGAAATTAATATATACTGTATTCAAGGTTATTTTTTATAATAAGAGTTATGGTAGTCGCTTGCATTACATCGATTTTTTCATCACGGATACAGCACACGTACTTCATATATTGGTTAAGCACAAAGAAATTGCTGAAGATATCATTAAGCAGTTAAAAAATGTGCTAAGTTTCAAGCCTTAGCTAAAAAATATTCAAGCTGCCCATCGGGTAAAAAGGGCGGTGATTTAGGCGAGGCCAAATTCTGTCTCAGTTTGATAAAGTTGCCTTTTAAGTTGATATATTGGAACCTCACCTTGTGAAAACTACATTTGGCTGGCATGTCATTAAAGTACTTTATCGCACTTAATGTAAGGCAAAAAATAGAGGTAAGGAACATGAGTAATTTTATTTATTTTGATTCTATTAAGTTTTTCTCTTGTTGGATGTTACTCAAAAAAATTGACTTTATTTGTCAGACCGGTGTAGCATATCGAAATGAATGGATTTCATATATTGCCAATGGGAAGGTATCTAATTTTTAAATTGTAAATTTAATATCGACTACGACTAGTCGATTTTTTTGATTTTGAATATATGATACCTATGAATAAATTAGCAGTAAACCAACTAAAAGTTGGTATGAAAGTCGTTAAATTAGATAGAAAATGGCTTGATACCCCCTTCTTAAGTCACACTTTCGTAATTGAGACTGAAAAGCATTTAATTCAACTACGCAAAACATGTGAATATGCCTTTGTAGAATCACAGTGCCCACCCACCCTTATTGGCAATGAAAGTGTCTCGATTAAGAATAAAGAAAAAGAAGGTAAAGCCGCTTTATCAAAGTCATTTAAGCTCTTAAACGTTATATTTAATGACTTGAGCACAAGCTCTTATCTGAGCTCTAAAAAGGTAAAAGAGGTTGTTAATTACTTAACTGTTCAGGTTTTAGCCGACTCTAAAACCTATGATTATTTAAATACCATCCAAAGCAAATCTCCTTGCATTGCGCATAAATCATTAAGGGTACTGATATTCTATTTAACATTATGTAAATATTTAGGCATAAAAAAAGACAAACTATTAGGTCTTGGCTGTGCTGCATTACTGCATGATGTAGGGATGGTTCAACTTCCTATTAAATTCGATAAACCAGAGAAACTGACTGTAACAGAAAGAGATCACGTTCTTAGCCATACTCAAATCGGCGTAAAGCTTATTGAAGAAAATAAAGCATTTCCTAGTATTGTGAGTCGAATCATTGAATCACATCATGAGCACTTCAATGGTACCGGTTATCCTGCAGGATTAGCTGGTCGTAATATAAACCTCTATTCAAGGATGCTTACCCTAGTTTGCACATATGAAGCAATAACTCGTAATAGGAATTATAAGAGTGCCTTATGTTCTTATTCAGCTGTTTCTGAGTTAGTTAGAGTTTCAGGAACTATGTTAGATCCTCGCCTTGTCGCGAGATTTATTGAAGTGATAAGGGAGTTTCCTGTCGGAACTCATGTAAAAACAGTTGATGGTGACTACGTTAAAATTTTAGCTAAAGTAGGTGGGGGAAAATATCAAGTTGCCTTAGCCTCTTCAGGAAATTGCGATTGCAACTTCCTACTGAATAGCGATGCTTTTGAGAGGGTGGTTTATGAATAATCTAAATATTTTGCTAGATAATAGCAGTCATACCGCTACCTCCTCTGATAAACTTGAACTTCCCCCTTGCTATAACAGATGTAGGGACTGCCCTTTGTTTCCATATGAACAACTTACAAGTGCAAATATTAACAAAGGAGAAAAGCGTGGTACTTTTATTATTCATGGTGAGCATCGCAAAATTAGTTCTCAGGGCTATAGGTTGATTTGTGCTTTAACGCGTCAGGAAAGTACAATATTACCAAAAGATTATTTAATTCAATATGTTTGGCCTGAATCGACTATTGTAAGAAATAATTTAAATGTTGCTATTTATGATTTACGAATTTTGTTACGAGGGTCGTCAATTGATATTGAAAACCACCGAAAAGAAGGTTATTCCTTAAAGTTATAGAGTCATGGAAGTACTTTAATGAAGCTGAAAATAGCATCCTACCCTTAGGACCCTATTTTCAGCTTTATTCATAAATAGAGCTTAAATAGTATTTTTCTTCTTCTGAAAGTGTATTAATTTCTTTCTGTTGACTAATGCTTTTTAGTTTTACCTCTTCGGTTAACATCTGCATTAATCCCATGCATACTTCGAGGAAATACTCATCTTTTTCTGGTGGCATTGTTGCTATTCTTTTCAATAAATTAATGTCGATAGGAACTATTTCGCCGGATATGTATTGTGTTGCTATTTCAAATTCAGAAATTATTTGAGCATGAGTGAGTTTATCCATTAGTTGACTCCAATACTTGTTTCCAGCTGTGGGTTATAATAAAAACCTTGAATTTTTACACCCTTAATATTAGATATAAACTCTACGTGTTTTTGCGTTTCAACCCCTTCAACTATAAGGCTGTGTTCTTGATTTAAGAAAGTTAATAAACTTTTTAAGAACTTTATGTCTGCATCTAAAAGCCCCCAAAAGAGTTCTTTTGCAACTTTGATTGTGCAGAACTTCACTTTTTTTGAGAGGACTATGTCGAAATTGGACTGATTATTGCCAAAATCATCTAACCATAAGCTGATGTTTGAAATATTGCCTATTTCGTCAAGTAGCCCGTATTCGTATGCGCCTAATTCTTGGATATCGCTTTCTAATAACTCCAAAGCAACCTTTTGCTCATTGTGACTATGGAATAATGGTAGGAGTTCATCAAGTCTACGTATAACTTGTATAGGCGTGTTCAGGCTAACGGTATAGGTCTTTATAGAGGGCTCTGCTAATACGGCTGTTAAAATCAATTTAAACAACTGCACATGTTCACTCGCTGTTAAATTTTGAAAAAAACTGTAGGCAGCTATGGTTGTCTCTTGATTAACAACGGAGCATAAAACTTCTATGTTTTCACAATCATAAGGTGGAGTAATAATCTTCTCTATGCGAGGTGAAATAACTACATCCCCCCAGATTACACTGGTGAAATTAATATTATTTAAGCTAAACATCGTGCATCCTTAATTCGCTCTATTTCATCATTTGATGAGGTTAGAGCATAACCAAAACCTCTAATACTCAGTATTTTTATATGGGTATGTCTAAGGTTTGTTCTTATCTCTGATATTGTGACGGTGAGGTTATTCCTGACCACTATATTGTCTGGCCAACCATATTCATGTAAATAGTTAAAGCTAACAGGGGAGTTCTTAAATTGTAAAAGGGCACAAAGTACTCTCAATGCTCTATTTGAAAGCTTTATTCTTTTATCCTCAAAGATAATAGACTGGGTATTACTACATAGTGATATATTGCCGCTAAATACCAAAGACCCTTTAACTTCACACCGGCTGCAAAAAGTTCTGCATGTTGTCATTTTTTCGTTAGCTTTTTGCAAATCCATACCTATAATTTCCATAAACTGTTACTGCACTTTTTCACCCAGTAAATTAATTTTAATTGAATTAGATCATCCCTGATCTCAACAGCACAACTCTCTTATATCGTGGAGTTTTCTGTTCTGTTGTATTACTGCCCCCAGTAATTATTCTTTGTTGTATTTTTGGGTCATGATGAGTAAGCGCATGTGGAGATGTTGCAACACGGAGAAAACCTCACTATTAATTCCAATGAATTTGGGGGCATCAAAAGTAATAGCGAGGTAGTCACACAGTTGTTGTAAATTTTCGAAGTAAGTAGTCAGTAAAGGAATATTATCGCGCCTTAACGAATCAAAAGAGTCCTCTACCAACTCAAGTGCTAAATGGGTGAAGAAGAGCTTTTCTTCATCATCTTTTTTAACCATATGCTTTTTCATATACACCTCGATTTTACGAAGGCATTTTTGCATATTTCTACCGGTGTAAGATTATTATAAAATTTATAATGTTTTGGTTACCTGATGAAAAATGAAGATGATCCTTCAATATATATGACTAGATTAATGGCAGTATTAATTTGATAAATATTCAAGAAGGGTATCTTGGTCTAACAAAGAGCAACAAAGAAGGTCAGAGTAAAACTCGTTTTTAATTTACGCTAACCGATGTTTCTGATTTCTATCGCCATTGTTACGCTCCTTAAACCATTATTATGAAAAAATATTATTGTCAATTCTTGTGTTACGTGAGATGCTAGTATTGTTAAATACTACTAAGTGGGGTTGGTATGGATATAGAACCAAGAGCTGATGAAATTCTAACCAAAATTGGTTTTACACAACTTGAAAGCGAAGTTTATCTCTATTTATTAACCGAAGGGGCACACACGGGATATGCTGTAGCAAAAGCTATAGGCAAAGCGGTGGCCAATGTATACAAAGCAATAGAGAGATTGGCGCAAAAAGGGGCTGTAGAGCAATCGAGCGGAAAAAGTAAGCAATGTATTGCACTACCGTGGCGACAGCTTATCACTAGCGAAACGAAAAAATTCAATGCCAATATGGACTCCTTAACTCATGCTCTTACTCGCCTGCCTGAACATCAAGATGACGAACAGGTTTATCAAATCAAGAATGCAGTACAAGTTAAAGACCAAGCTGTCCGAATGGTTGAGAGCGCTAAACATGTCATTCTTGCTAACGTGGAGCCATCAGTTATGGCTTGGCTAAAGGAGCCCTTGATAATAGCAGCTGCCCGTGGTGTTGAAGTAAGAATTAAAGTTTATGAGGCCGTTGAAATGCCGGGCGTTACCGTTGTTCTTCGAGACAATGGTCGCCAAATATTTGAAAAAACCAAGGATGTACAACTCTGCCTATGTGCTGATGGTAAGGAAATGTTGAATGCCTTACTTACCCTAGATACCAAAGATGTCATTCAAGCATTTCGCAGTAAAAGTGCTCTAATGACTCTGATGTTATACAACCAGTTATTGTATGAATTAGTGTTAACTGAATTAAAAGGTGCCATTCCAAATGGCGACATCAAACACGCCCAAGCAATACTAAAAAGTACTGAACATCTGCATGTTTTTAGCAGTGAAAATAGTGTGTTCGACAATTTTAATCAAAAATATAATCATTTAAGGGAATAAAATGAAAGTAAAAATGAAATCAATCGTGCTCATGCCACTTGTAATGCTGTGTGCTAATGCAGTTTTTGCCTCTGACGATTTTTCAGCGATTGATAGATACGTTAATGCCGCTAAAAAAGAAATAGGTGTGCCAACTGGCACGGCGATCGCCATCGTCAAAGATGGAGAAATTGTCTATGAAGCTTCTTTTGGTTACGCAAATATCAAAGAAAAGAAGAAAGTTACCAATGAAACTGCATTTTATTTAGCCTCTATCACAAAACCCATGTTTGCTTTATCAACGTTAGTGATGGAGCACAAAGGTGATATTAAAGACTCAACCTCAATGGCAAAAATGTTTCCAAAACAGGTTTTTCCACATATTGATGCAGAAAAGATTCAGTTAAAGAACCTGATGTCAAATACCGCAGGTATAGAGAATGAGATATTGGTAGATACGCTGGCGTTTACTGGCAACCATAATAGTGAACAACGCCATAAGCTGATGGTTGACACTAGGGTTAATGAAAAAAATAAATTAGGTCAATATCAATATACAAATTTGGGCTTTAATATCGCTAGCATTTGGGCTGAAGATTATTACCAACAAGATTGGCAGCAAACTATTGCGGAATTGATCTATGAACCATTGGGCATGACCCGAACATCATCCTATATCACTGATGCAGCTAAAAAGGGTTTTGAGGTAGCAAGACCCTATTCTGTTCACAGCATAGATCCAAGAGAAGTATACCCGTTTGAGAAAAGCAATGTGACTATGCATGGTGCCGGGGGAACGGTAGCAACTGCGTCAGACATAGCTCGTTTTTTAATAGCCCAATTAAATGAAGGAAAAGTTGAAGGAAAACAGATATTCCCAGCTAATGTTATGAAGAAGTCTCACCAACAATTGGCAGTGACTAATCTACAATACCGCGATTTTATTCGCAACGGCTATGCATGGGGTTGGTATATGGGACCTTATAAAGACGAAGAAATGTATCATCACTTTGGTGGTGTTGAAGGAACTCATACTCACAGTTCTTATATGTTGCAACATAATATTGGACTGGTGGTTTTAAATAATGAATCTCATTTGAGCAGTAAGCTCACCAACGCCATTGCTGATATTGCTTATACAGTGCTTCTAGACAAGGGAAACCCTGAACAAAAAGCTGACCTACACATTACAGAAATGAAAAATACATGGGCAAAAGTTAAAGCAAATATTAAAGAGGAATTTGCAAAAACAAAGAAAATAAATACTGAGCGAGTGATGGTATTAAGTGAAACCAAATCAAAATATATTGGCAAGTTTCATAATAATTTATGGGGAGATTTAACGGTGGAGTTGCTCGATACAAATGAGTTTAAGTTCACTTTAGGAGAGCTTGTTACGGTGGCAACGGCTTATACCAAAACCGATACTATGAGAATTGAATTTCCAGTGATGGGGAGAGGAAAAGTGGTTACTTTTGATATTACCAAAGGTAGAGTTCAAGGCTTAAAGGTGTTGGGTGAATATTTTAATAAAGTCTGATATTTATTCAACATAAATAGAGTCAGAGTAACTTAGTGTTGAATTTACTCTGACTCCAAATACAAAATTATGCTAGAAGAAACGTTTCTAGTTCACTCACACATTTATGGAGAGTCAGAACAGTCTGCTAGCGTTAAGTTATCAATCCAGTACTTAACCAAATTAACCCCTTCAGCATGTACTGTGCTTCTGCCTAACTCTGGCATACGATGACGTTGATCATTAGTACTCATTCTAAACAGTAAATATGATTTATCAGAGCTACCCGGGATAACATCAGCAGGGTAATCTTCATGCCCACCGGCTACCGCAACTTTACAGACACCAAAACGTTGCGGGTTTTCAGCATAATCACGGTTATATTCTAACTGCAAACCGCTACCACCGGCAGTCCCTGCGTAATTTTCTTCAGGAATGGTTAATTCAGAGCGATGACAATGCGCACAGTTGACATCAAGGTAAGCTCTTGCGGTATCCATTACTTGCTCATGTGGCAAAGTGGCAATATCCATATCATCATTAAAGCTATCGACTTTATCCACGGTAGCAAAATCACTAGGTAAACCCACTAGTACCTGATTATCCGCTAAATATTGCAGCTGATTGGCAGTAGTGTCACTGTAAACGTGTTCAAAGTTAAGGTTACGTGCTTTAGGCCCAATAGGTTTGAATATTGGTTGTCTGGTGTCATCGGCTCCTTGGCTTACAGGCACTACAGAGTGACAACTAGTACAGGCTGAGGCTTTAGGTACTCCGTAGCTAAAGGTTTTCACTTCGCCTTTGTGAATAGTGGTCATGTTTTCGATAGTTTTACCGGTAATGGCAATTTTTGCATCGCTGGTATCTTCCCAATAATAAGGGCGCGCTACCCAACCATTTTCACGGTGAATTAATAATCGAGTCTCGATCAGTAATTCTTCGCCACCACGGTTTGCGGTATCTGCTGGCATGGTAAAAGTTTTTACCAATACTGTACCTACCGGAAAGTCCAATACTTCATCTTGGCTATAATTAATTTGCTTTCCTTCAGGAATAAAAGCAAAGCGGTATTTTGTCGCGTAATCAGTAAATAGTGGTACGGCTAACTTGAAGGCGACACCACCATTACTCGGATTTTCTGTTGGGTTCATGCTGTCTTGAAACAGGTTATAATCAGATAAGTTACGACAGGTTTCTGTCATTAACGCATTCCAATTAACCCCTTCGGTTGTTGCTTCACAATCACCTTGGTTTTCATCTGGGCCACCGGCGCCGACATTGATAACATTTACCGGGGCAGGGGGCTCAACAACGGGAACTTCAACAACGGGGGGAATTACTTCATCTACGGTATCGTCACTACCACAGGCGGCGACTAACAATGATGTTATTCCCGCAAGAAGTAAATTGCGTGACTTCATGTGTTTTTTTGTTTGTATCATACTCATTACCACTACATTAAAAGCTGGTGAAGCATCACTTCACCAGAACATTTATCATTGAATGTTAGCTGCTGCTATAAAGCACAAGCCAATGTTGCTATATCATCACCCTGACAACCGTATTTTTTGCCTCTGAACGTGACCACTGCCGGGGCAAGTCTTGGCTGCGTACAGTTAAGTAAGCTAGTGTTGCCTTGCACCGTGTCGTAAGCCAGTGCTGGGGTTGTTGGATCTGCGGTATAAACCACACCGATATTTACGTCGGTAAACTCAAGCGATGAGGCGGCAGAGTTACTATCAATATTGTTACTCGCACAGACTAAATCTTTGGCGAGATAAGGGTCGTAATTTACGCCGTCGGCAGCAGCATCCTCACCCACTATTGCATTGTAACCAGCTAGCACACCTGCATTTGATAGTGACTCACCCACGCCGCCGTAAAGAATCGCTGGCATTGTTTGGCCTAACATTAAGGTATAACCGGCAACGATATCTGTGACTAAATCACCTCTAGGATCTCCACCAGAACGTGAAATGCTATTGCCATGAATATTAATGTTTTTGGTCAGAGGCGACCAACCATCGGCCATTGTTGCGCCGTAAGTGGTGGCGTATGCGGCAACATCATCATTAGCTAAGAAATAGCTAGCTACTTCAATTGACGAGGTTTCATTATCAGTGAGGTTGTTATTATAAACTTCGACATCACTGACTGAAAAAATCAGCATACCGGTACCAGGCGGTACAATACCAACGGCGCCAGAGCCGACGTTCTCTGCGTTATTTGCGATAACTTCATTGTTAAATATACGGATGTTTCCACCGTAGGCTTGCGTTAAACCCGGTAGATCAAAAGCGAGAATACCACCTGTGTTACCTATCGCGACATTGTCATAAACGTCAGCCATCGTTGAGTTTTCAATTTCGATACCGGCAACATTATTTTTAGCGACATTATTTCGAATAACGATGTTGTTTGATTGCCCGACATATATACCGGCATCTGCTGAGCCAAAAGCATAATTATGTTCAACCAAAATATTTTGACTTTGCAGCGGGTAAAGGCCATAAGCACCATTGTTTGCTTCTAGCTCGCCATTCCAAATAGTACCGGTATAAGCGAAATGCACGCCATTAGCACTAACCACTTTAATGCCGTTTTTATTGGCTTCAAGTACACTGAAATCTCGGATAGAAAGGTTAACACCACCTTCGAATCGAATAGCGTCATCCCCAGTTGAGCCGGTAAAATCTAGCACCGTTTCGTTGATGCCATAACCAGTAAGGGTAATATTGTCTGCAGCGGTAATCGCGATAGTTTCAGAGACGGTGAAATTACCTTGAGGTAACACCACGGTAGAGCCTGCAGGTACTTCAAATAATGCTAAAACTAGCTCATCTGTAATATCATCGCCATCAACCGCATGAGGTTGGACAAAGATAGCATCAGCAGGAAAAGCAAAGCCAGAACTTGTCACCATTGCAGGGTCAACTACGGCATTTGTGCCATCGGCTCCATTCGTGCCATCGACACCGTTTGAGCCGTCTACGCCAGCAATACCGTCGATGCCGTTAATACCGTCATCACCACAGCCAGACAGTGTTAGCGTTGCCAGTATGGCGGAAAGGACCAAGGATTTTTTCCAGTGCTGCTTTGCTAAAATACCGTTCTTAAGCATATTGTACTCTCTTATCATTAT
>OLII01000019.1_pt1 | contig 48771 bp, 42 predicted proteins | sample 1609481 | NCBI WGS metagenome assembly OLII01 (sample SAMN05416859, study PRJEB24817) | seawater metagenome | isolation source: Sea water | place: Canada:Atlantic | collected 2013-11 | reverse complement strand
GATCTAGTACGGTCTCGTGGGCTCGGAGATGTGTATAAGAGACAGTTATAACACCCTCTTAAGTATTTAAAATATATGTAACAAACGCATCATTTTATTCAAGTAAAGCAAAAGTCTCTTATTTATTTCAATATAACGCCCTCACGCTTACCTTCATTTTTATAACTAACGATTACTATTTAGAACAGAAACATAGACTTACAACAGACGAGGAAATTTATAAGAAAATAAATCAATAACCTAACCAGATAACACTCTAGTTACCCACTGAAAAAGCAACGTACACCCCTGTTAAAAAATTGTTTCAGTTGTAAAATTAATGGAAATAAATGTTATACAATATTCTGGATATTGTATATGATTGTTTGTGCAGCAAATTATGATTAGTTTATGGTCGACACATTGTTAATTATTTTTGCTTGCCAGCCTATACCAAAATATAAAAATAACTTATTGATATACAGTGCTTTTGTGTAAATTTCAGCTTAAGGACAAGGCGAGCGTCTGCCTATCAAAAAACATAATAATAACCAAGGATAGAAAATGAGTCTCATCAACAATAAAGTCATGAGTCTGTCTATGTTAATGATGTTATCTGCATCACTAACTGTTGTAGCGGGTAAACCAACCTCAATAAATAGTATTGAGAAAGAGTTACAAGAAAGAGCTAAGAGTCAATCCACCACAGTCAAGAACAAATCGATTGTTAAGGGCAGCTCCATTGCCAAAAGCTTACTGAAAAAAAATAATGAAATTCAGTCAGGAGTTCACATACATAGCCAAGTGTGTGCCATCGATGACAATGGTCAAAATTGGGATAAATTACAAAAAAAATTAACCAGAGAGCTTAAAGCATTAAGCTCATCTTCTACTAAAACTCGTCAGTCCTTTTCAACAAGCAGAAGCGCTTTTAACAATACCGTAGCTGATAATGGAGTTGCTGGACGTTATTACATCCCAGTGGTGTTTCATGTATATGGAGCAGATTTCACCTGTGATGATGCAAGTCAAAGCTGCTTAACTGACGAGAAAATTGTTGATGCGCTAAGACGCCTTAACGAAGACTTTCAAGGAACGAATACCCAAGATGGTCCTATTGCACCAGAATTTCAAGCAATCCGTGATAGCTTAGACATTGAGTTTGTCTTAGCTAGGAAGTCGCCAACAGGCGCTGATACTAATGGTATTCTTCGCTACAACCGTGAACAAGCAGGTTACGGAAATGGTAGCGGCTCTGATACATTGATCGCGGCAGATGCATGGGATAACTTTAAATACATGAACGTTTATATTATGAACGACTTGTATGATGACGGTTCAACTAATAATTCTGGTGTCGCTTGGTATCCAGATATCGCAATGACACAGGCAAATACTTCACGTGTCGTGTATAACGGTTGGTATGTTGGTGATAATACTGATGAAAACTTTCGTTCGGTATTAACTCATGAGTTTGGGCACTGGTTAAACTTACCGCATACTTTTTCTGATAATACCTGTTCAATAGAAAACGAAACATTTTGTGGTTTAACCGGTGATAGAAGCTGTGACACACCACAAATGTCATTATCAACCGATATGTATGAGAACTCGAAAAACTGTCTTGGTCAACCAACTAACACAGAAAACTTTATGCATTATACCAGTAACTACGCCATGTTTACTCAAGACCAAGTTGCGCGTATGACTGCAGCTTTACACGGCTCTGCTCGCTCTACTCTTTGGTCTAATGCCAATCTTATTGCTACAGGGTTATCTGAATTTACGCATAATGCTGAGCACCCTTGGGATGGTGTTTCAGGTATAGATAATGGTCCTACGGGAGACATTATTGCAAACTTTGAAAACCTTTCTGCCGACAAAGATGCTATTGATACTTTTATTGTCGATGCACCAGAGGGCACAGAGGCATTAGCTTTTTACTTATCAGGTTATAGCCAAGATCCTGATATGTATGTATCTGCAGGACAAGCGTCTACCATGTCTGCTGACGGTACATGGCAAGCAGATTACATTTCGTTTTTATCGGCAGCTACGCCAGAGTTTATTGGTGTTTTAGGACCAAAGGGCAATGAGTCATATTATGCAACAGTGCATGCATTTAGCGAATATGATCAAGCGAACTTACAAGTGCTATCTGTAGAAGATCCTTTGTTAGCTGCTGGTAGCAAACGTTACCATGTTGTTAAGCAAGCAGGATTATGGTCACCTGCAGGAATTCCCGCGAAAGATTTTCAATTTACTATTCCTGATAGTGCAGAAAAAGTTGTTATCGTTTTAGCAGGAGCTTACGGTGGCGATCCGGATATGTATGTTAGTCGCAATAAGCCTGTTGATATGAGTACTGCTGATTGTAAGCCTTTTAGTGCGGCAAAATTAGCTGAATATTGTGAATTCTCACAAGGAGGCACTTTCAATATAAGTATCGACCCATTTGCCGAATACTGGGATGCTGAATTACATGTTTATTACGAAACAAAAGATGACAGCAACCAACCGCCATTTGCTAACACTAGCCCTAGGTATCAAGCGATGATCGATCATGAAGTTCACTTTAAGGGTGATGCTTCAACGGATGTAGATGGCAGTATTGTTAGCTACTTTTGGGATTTTGGTAACGGTGATAGCAGTACTGAAACAAACCCTGTTTATATCTATAACCAATTAGGTCAATACCAAACATCATTAACAGTTACTGATGATATGGGGGTAAGTAGCACCACAACGACTACTGTTGATATTACCTTATACAATCCTAATGACGCAGCATTGTGTGATGGTTGTAGCCGTATTTACCTAACTGAAGAAATAGGTTTATCTGCCGCTAAAGGCAGTGAACCACGTAGTTATAAATTCAGTGTACCTACAGCGGCATCATTGGTCGTTATTGAAATTGTTGCCGGTTCAAGTGGTGATCCTGACTTACATGTAAGCCAAAACAAAGCCGTTTCTATTGATTCATTTACTTGTCGACCTTGGGAAGGCCCTGGTGCTTTAGAAAGTTGTCAGTTCAATGAAGGCGGTATCTTCAATGTAATGATTGACCCATTTGATGCATACAGTGACGTTACTTTTAAAGCATATTACGATATTAGAGATGATGCCGACCATTCTATGCCAAATGAATTACCAATTGCTCAAGCGGGTAATAATTATCAAGGCTTTACTGGCAAAGAAATCACACTTTCAAGTAACGGCTCAAATGATGTAGACGGTCAAATTGTTAGCTATTTGTGGGATTTAGGTGACGGAAATATCAGTGACATGGAAAACCCTGGACATACTTACACACAAGCTGGGCAATACAATATCACCTTAACTGTTACTGATAATAATGGTGCAACTGCCAGCGCAACTGCTGAAGTGATTATCAACCCTGCAGGCGATTTTGACGGTGATGGTGATGTTGATAAAAACGACATGCGCGCGTTAACTACGGCTAATAGAAAAGGCCTAACGGTTGATCTAGCATTTGACCTAAATGGTGACGGCGTTGTGAACTCTCGCGATGTGCGCGCAATGCGTGAGCTATGCTCATATGAGCGTTGTAGCTCTATTGCACCGCCACCAGAGCCACCAACAGCAGTAGCTTCGGGTAATACCAACGTTGAGCAATTTACCGAAATTACATTTAGCAGCATAGGTTCAAATGATAACTATGGCCGCATTATCAGTTATTCATGGAACTTTGGCGATGGCTCTACAAGTAGTCTAGCTAACCCAAGCCATACTTTCGAGCAAGTGGGCAGTTTTGATGTGGTGTTAACAGTGACAGATAATGATGGTATGACAGCAACAGACACTATTGCCGTTAGTGTTAATTATGGTCCATTAACAGATAGTTGTGCAAGCCAAGCTGCTTTTACTGACGGTACACTAGAGCCGGGAGTTGTGACTTGTTTAGGTGAGGATAGCCGTACAAGTTTCTCCATTCCAGAGATCAGTTACCATACCAAGGTCAATATAAGCCTTGCTCATGCCACTGGCGATGTTGCACTTTATTATCGTAATGGCGGCTGGGTAAACCTACAGAATAATACTTTCGATGCTTCTTCAACAGATGCTAACAACCAAGCATGCATTTCGCTTGATGTTAATGCTGATTCTGATTACTGGAGCTACATAGAGCTTTCAGGTGTAAGCTCAGGAGCAACAATTGTTGTTGATTTCGATACGCAAGGTTGTCGTCCCGTTCAGTAATTCACTTTTAAACACTAGCCATTGAGTTATCTAAAGTTCAATGGCTTAACCATCTAGTTCTAGATTAAAAAATATAACAAAAACAGGAAATAAAAATGAAAAAAATTATCTCTCAGCTAACAGCCATTGTAGCATTACTTTTTACCGTAAATGCCAATGCAGGTTTGCTTAACATCGACTTCTCTAATGAGATTGTTAATGTTGGTGAAACAGTTACGGTTACCATTAGTGCTCAAGATTTTTCTGCTACTGAATCATTCGGTTTTGATTTAAATTTTGATAATTCAATGCTGGCTTATGATGATATGTCATTAACTAGTGACTTATTATTAGTTGATTCAGCGATGGGATTTTTCGACGGTTTAGAGGTAACCTCGTTCGGTTTTGGGCTGGCTTTTGATTTTTGGGACTTCATCGTGCTTGCTGAAGGTGATTTTGTCTTAGCAAGCTTTGATCTTATCGCCACAACAGCTGGGGTTAGTAACTTTTCTTTAACTGGCTTTGATAGAGACTACGCTCCATCAGATTACCCAATTGTTTTTTCAACTGACTCAGTTACCGTAAACTCAGTTACAGTACCCGAGCCTAGTTCAGTTGTTATGATAATGTTAGCAGGTTTTGCTTTAGCGAATACACGTCGAAAAACTAATTAGTTACTTCTTGGATGACGTTTAGTACAGACGCTAAAAAGGCTGATATATCTTCAATATTAGCCTTTTCTGTAGTTAACTACGCTGAACTAATTTGTCAAAATTATCGTTGAGAATCTGACTTAGCTGTCGCTTTTCTTTGCTCCTCTAGTTCAGCCAAACGCTTTACTTCAGCTTTATTATCTTTCAGGTTTTTATGACCCCTTTTAAAGCCTTCATCATATTGCGCTCGTAATTCTAATGGGCAGGCATTAGGATTTTCTTTACCTGTATCACCTGCTTTATAACCATTTTCAAAAGTACAATATTCTTTAATTCCAGCAGTATAGCCATCAAGATAGGCTTCTTTTGCTGTTTCAGGTAATTGCTGACAGCGCTCTTGATATTTGAGGAAAGTTCTCACTGACTTACCCGAGGCAGCAACCTTGTGTCCAACTTCACTCCAGTTACTATCGGTACAAAAATTTTCTGCTTGTGAGGCATCTTCTACACTTGTTGATTGACAGCCGACTAAAGCACTTGATAGTAATAGTATTGCTATATAATTTTTCATAAAACCCACTTATTTTAAAAACCAAAAATGGTTATTTGTTATTAATGCTGATGATTACCTTAAATACTTACTTTATTTTTTGTTCTAATAATATTTTGAATGATGTCAATTTGCTCTGGTAAATAATGTAAGTCAGGAAAGCGCTGATAAGCTTTTTGCAGCGTTTTTAAGGCTGAACTGTGATCTTGCATATTCAAATACAGTTGCGCTTTACCTAACAAGGCTTGCTTCATCTTTTCAGGTAAAACAGAGGCTCGGGTGTAAAGTAATTCTGACTTTATGTAGTCTTTGTTATCCGCTGAGTAGAGCGCATAATCAATAAGAGCATCACCATTTGTTGGGTCTTTTTCCAACGCTTGAGTGTAATATTGCCCTGCTTTGCTATCTTGCTTTTTCTTCAAAGCAATTTTAGCTTTATGATTATAAAAAATACTTTGCTTTTGCGGCTTCATTGTTTGTACTTTGGACTCCAGGCCATCAAGCAATTTTGCTGCTTGCTGCCACATATCAACTTGGTTTAACCAAGTAAGATATTCATTGAGTAAATCCATATCTAATACTGACTTATCTAAGTGCTGATGAATAAGTACTAAAGCGCGATCATAACTATGCATTTGCAGGTGCAATTGAGTGGCAGTTTTTATATTTCCATCATCAGTTTCACCCAGCATGATTGCCATCTCAAGGCTCACTAACGCTTGACGGGTATCGTTCATATTTAATGATAAAACCGCTTGGTTGAGCCATAGCTCTTTATTCGCAGGATTTTTCGCAATAAGCTCACTTAACAGTGCCTGAGCAGACTCATACATTTTAGCTTGTGATAAAGACGCTAAAAGCCCTTGCTGCCATTGTACTTCTTCTGGTTGCAATGCCATCGCTTGTTGGTAAGAAGTAATAGCACTAAAGGCACCATGAAGCGTTAAATTAAGGTAGGCTAATTGTCCGTGAACAATAGCTTCGTTTGAGCCATAAGACACCGCCTCTGAGAAATGGTGACGAGCGAGCTTTGGCTTTTCTTGTAAAAGATATAATTGCCCAAGATCACGATGAACTCTAACCAGTTGTGGTTTTCTTGATAACACCTTTAAAAAGGTTTGCTCTGCTTTGTCATATTGAGCTAAAGAAAAGTAAATTTGCGCTTTTAAACTCAACATAGCGGGGCTTAATTCAATATCAAAAAAGCTTTCTAGCTCTTTAAGAACCGCTTCCTTTTCATCAGCGTCTAACATGCCTCGTAAACGTTCAGCCGTTTCATATTCCTCAGGGGCAATACTCGCTTCACGCTCACTGTATGGTCCAGTAAACATCGGCAAAACAAACGTTGGCTTAGCTAGTTTAACCGTTAAGTTTGAGTTACTCGCTTCTGCTGCCATACTCGAGAAAAAGCAAGTGATAGCACTAAGTGATAAAACCGTATTTTTAATTATTTTTAACATTTAATCATTACCTAGAAAAATTAAAATTTAAACCGTAAAGGTATAATGCTTGTACTGGCTTGCCATTCTTTTTAGGGATAGAAAAACGCACATTTTTAACCCAAGTTCTGATCGTATCAACCATCTCAGGGTAAACAGGATCAACAATTTTTTTAATGTGCGCCCTGCCTTTTTCGTCGATGATAAGCTCAACCGTGGTTGGAATACGGGTAATACCACGCTTGATAATCGACCACGGTGGCTGCACATAACGTGAAGAAATTATTTTAGGCACCTGATCTAACCGCTTTACCTCAATCAAGGTGAAGTCAACGGCAATGGTTTTACTTAAATCAATAGAGTTAACATCAAACTTCGGCAGTTTCACTTTCGCGAGCTTTAACTTTGCCACTTTAGGCTTTTTCGCATAATCCATAGACGGCCCTGCTCCCATACCAATTAAATCGATACTAGGTGCAGTAGATTCAGACTCAACTTGCTCCATCTCAACAGGCGGCGGTGGCGGCGGAGGTAATGGCAGTGCCACATCAATTTTTCGTACGGTAACAGTTTCTTCCTGTTCAAAATCACTTTTTTGTAAAAAAACCATCACTATCACTAAAGCAAATACCAATAAGACACTGAAAGCCCAAGGAAGAACCTTAAGTAACACTCTGATAACTAACTCACCCGTTGTTAAGTTGTCAGTAGTACTTTGAGGCTGAACATTGTTAGTTGACTGCATGACTTGATTACTCATTCACAGTCGCAATGCTGACACTTTTAATGCCGGCAAGTTTTGCTTGATCGATAACTTGCACTAAAAGATCTGTAGGTACCGTTTTATCAGCTTGTATTACTAAAGGTTTAACCTTGCTGCGAATGGCTTGTGATAACGTCGAGCGAACCCCTTTCACGCCAATATTAGTTCCAGCATAAACAACTTCACTGCTTTGGGTAATCGCAATCATCAATACAGATTTTTGCAATTGCTTGGTCGACACAGCTGTTGGTTTATCAACTTCAACTCCGGTTTCTTTGACAAAAACAGTGGTAACAATGAAGAAGATTAATAAGATAAAAACAACGTCAAGTAATGGGGCTAAATCTAACTCTTGCCCTTTACTTTCTTCAATACGATTTTCAATAAATGATTTCATAAATGTAACGCCACCCATTTATTTCTTTGTGCGTTTAAGTAAGCCAGCATAAGTAAACCAGGAATAACCATGATCAAACCTAGTTGTGTAGTAAACATCGCTTCAGCAATGCCACCACTAATGACTTCTTGAATGTTAAAGCCATTTTCCTGCGACATACGAAAGAAGGTAGTCAACAAGCCTGTAATCGTGCCGAGTAAGCCAAGTAAAGGTAAGGTAGATAAGGTGATTGTGATACTTTTTAGCCAGTTTTGTGTACGATTAAACCAAGCCTCTGTGTGAGTATTAATAAAGCAAAGCTCTATTAATAGCCCATAACAGAAACATGAAATCAACAAAATTGCCCAAATAACGCCACTTTCAAGTAAGAACATATAATCACTGAAAATAGACATAGCCAACTCTCCTTGTTAAGCGAAGTTTAACTTACTTAATTTAATGGCATTCGCTTCTAATTTAGCGCTATAGCTCTTAGTTCTGCGACTCAGTAAAGCACTAATAATCAGTGATGGAATAGCAACAATTAAGCCTAATTCTGTGGTAATTAATGCTTCTGAAATACCACCTGAAACTGTTGAGGCATCGCCAGTACCAAAGATTGTCATCATCATAAAGGTGCTGATCATGCCTGAAACTGTACCAAGTAAGCCTAATAATGGTGCGATGGCTGCACTGGTTGCAATTGCGCCAATAAATCGCTCAATTTTATGCTTATATTCAATTAAGTAAGCGACGAGTAAATCATCTCTTTCTTGTGAGACAGGTGTGGTCATGGCAATATCAACCAACTTCTTCTGCGCACCATTTGCACCGGCTGAAAGCAGTAATACCTCTTCTTTTATTCGAGCTATTTCAGCATGATCCGCCTTTTCATCAAGGTGTAGCAATTGCTTGATATTATCGATTAGTGCTTTATCTATTTTCGGTAAACGGATCAGTTGTACCGCTTTTAATGTAGAAACAATAAGAGATAGGAATGCAAAGAAAATAATGGGTAAAGCCCAAACCCCACCTTTTTCTACATGCGCTAATATATTTTCTTCTTTATCTAATAACTTAATGGCATTACCTAAAGTTGGGTCAAATTTGAGCAAACCTGCACCTGAAGATTTAATAGAGCCAAGCTCTTCTATAGATTTATCATCAAAAATACTTCCCAGAACACGTGGCTCACTTGCCATTTCTCGAGATACCGGACCACCCGTTAATGCCATCGCATCATAGGCAACTTCAATAGGACCTAAGCTTAAGGTGTTTACCGACTCAACTGCGCCTACTTCACTGATCACTTCTTTACCTTGCCAAGCAGGCGTTAAACGCTGGAGTAATTGGTTAGACATTAACGACAATGATTGAATATCAACAACAGGATCACCATCCACATGTTTTAGTGATTCTATTGGTAGATTTGAACTCTCGGCAAAGCTAGTAAGGATCTGCTTTTGATAATTACTTTGTGTCGCCCACATATTGACTCTTTTTTCTAGCTGATCGACACTCATTAATTGCTCATCGGCAACTCTTTGAAGTACAGCCGCTTTTTTTCTTAGCTGTTTAACTTCTAGTTGTTGTTTATTTATTTTTCGGGCATAGGCCGTTGTTTGTTGATTAATTTCAGCTTCAACTTTAATTAAGCCAGCTTTTGATGAGCTAATTCTGTCGATAAGCTCTTGAGTCATTTTGTCGTTTGCAGTCGCAGGTAAGCTTATCGTAATAGCAAATGCTGCAATAAAATGAAGCGGTTTGGTAAATGTAAGGTAATTAAACATCTAGCTTACCTCCTTTGCTTCAGACACTTTCACAGGCAAGTTAATAAATTCAGCGGTTGTTGGTTTTTGTAAAATGCTCTTTAATTTTAAAAGATCTTTAGGGTTTAATACTCGACCTAACTCTGCCGAAGCTGCTTCATTATGCCACCAGTTCCAGCCTAGCTTTCCCGCTCGGCCAAAACCATAAAACAAGCCATCATCGCTAACATACCACCCCTGTGAAACGCCTAAATACATTTGAGTTACTAATAGGTTTTGGATTTTACCTGCTGCTGATGGAATTTCCATTGATGAGCGGTTTAGTGCAATACGTTCATCAAAGTCGTGCACTAATTTAAATAAACTCAGTAAGCGTTCCAGTTTTTCACTGTCACTGACACCTTCTTGAGAAAGCAACAGTATTCTTTCTTGCCATTGCGTTTGTAGCGGCGGAGGTAAGCGGGTGATCAGTGTTCGACTAAACTGGGTTGCTTGAGCAATTTGCTGTTTTACCTGAACTTGCTCTTGCTCTAATAAACTTTGTTTTTCACTCAACTCAACTCTTCGTTTATCAACATCGGTTTTCTTGGTGTCTGCTTGCTTTAATGTTTGCTTTAACACAGAGATTTCTGCAGAGAGTAGCTCTTGGCTTTGCTCTAGTTGCTGTTGACGAGTGTTCCAGTTTACTTGTAATTGCCCTTTTTGACTTTCTATATCAAGCCATTGCCCTACCAGATTATTTAAATTTTCATTCTCAGCAGAAACAGATGGCAGCGATATTATCGCTAAAGTCAAAATACTGTACAAAATTTTCATTTCATATCCTATGTTGGTAAAACTGATTAAACCCAAAATTGACAGCGCTGTCATTTCATAATAGGTAAAGCCCTGAAATATAAAGTCAGACCCTTATTACTATGCCTTTATTTGAGAAGGTAACTTCTCGATTCTCATTGCAATACGACAATAGCATTGATGTCTATCTACTTGTTGAACAATTAGAAGGCATTAATCGTGCAAAAAAGACACTTACCCTATCACAATAATTTAACATTAAAAGTGAAAAGTTTGCTCAGCTGTAATGATCAATAATTATTATCGGAATATATTATAACGAATAGCCATAACAAGAAGTTAAATTAGATTTGCCACTTTTTCGCGAATAGCTTGGTATCTCTGCTGCTCGCACAAGCCAAAACTTGATAGCTGTCTCACCTTATTTCGGCCAAATAGTGGCACCGTCATACCGGCAAAAAATCGGCAATAACTCTCTAACGATAACGCTTGGTTAATCTTACCGTTAAGTTTGTCAGCTAATTCTTTCATGCCTTGCTTTAACACCTCATCACTTGGCCAAGGTATGTCACTTTGCGATTTTTCTAATACGGCTATTTGTCCACGACACACACTACAATGACCACATTGATACAATGAAATATCTTCAGTGAATGAGGGATCATCAAAATATTTGGCTAAGTTGGCGGTTAAACAACTATTCAGTTGGAAAAAGCGCACTAACGAGGCAATGCGTTTGATTTCTTTCTCTTCATTATCTTTAAAATAGCAACTGAGATTTTTTGCCAGACTAGGGTCTGCTAACTCGGTAAGGTTAACGTTAAAGACTTCAGTCATCCCCTTAGTTTCAAGGACTATAAGTTGTTGCTCTTGTAAGTACTCAAGTGCAGCAATAACACGATTTCGCTCTATAGTCTTATCTTGTAACAAGGTATCAAAGTTTAAGTTGCCCCATATTTTTTTAAATTCAGTAGCATTAAAAATGCGTTGTAAAAAATCTTTACGCTGATCATTAAAGCTATTTAAAATCTCATCCTTAGGCTTTAACAATTTAATTTTAAAATCAGCAAAGTAGGCATAAAGTGGCTCAATAACACCAGCCAACTCTAGTTGAACCAGCAAGGTTTTTAACGGTAATTGCTTAATGTTGGCGGCATTAGATAACTGCAAAAGCTGCAATTCCCACTTACTGTTATAAGCCGTGGTCGAAACTTCTGATTTAATCGCATCAATGACCGCTTCAATGCCAGTTAATTCAGGGGTATCACCATAAACAAAGTTTTCAACGGTATTAAGACCATCTAGGTTGGCTAAGGTAAAGCACTTTGACGGTAATCCATCTCGCCCTGCTCGGCCAATCTCCTGACTGTAATTTTCAATTGATTTCGGTAAGTCATAATGAATCACAAAACGAATATCACTCTTATCTATCCCCATGCCAAAAGCAATCGTGGCAACAATAACTTGAATGTTACCCTCCATGAAGCTTTGTTGAATTTGACTACGCGTATCACTATCAAATCCAGCATGGTAAGCGCTAGCATTAATGCCCTGTTGCTGTAGGTATTGAGCAACGTCTTCTGCACTATGCTGCAAGGTAACATATACAATCCCTGCACCTTGTTGCGCTGTAATCACTTGCAATAGCTGTTGTTTTTTTTGCGGCTGTAAAACCGGTAAAACCGCTAAATCAAGGTTTTGACGATAAAAGCCTGTTTGTACTATGTGCTCGGTTTGAATATTAAATTTTGCCGCCATATCGAGCTTTACTTTGCGAGTTGCCGTTGCCGTAAGTAAGAGCACTAACGGAATATTAAGCGCTTGGCAGTAACTCGGCAGCTTTAAATAATCTGGTCTAAAGTTATGGCCCCACTCGGAAATACAATGGGCTTCATCGACCACTAACATGGAAATAGCGACTGACTCGATAAACTGTCTAAAACGTTCATTTTTAAATCGCTCAACAGAGACCATCAATACTTTTATTTCACCACTTCGCACACCTTGCATCACTTCTTGGGCTTCATTGCCCTTTAACGTTGAATCGATGCTTGCTGCTTTAATCCCTTTACTGGCGAGAAAAGCTAACTGATCCTTCATCAGCGCTAACAGTGGTGATACCACTAAGGTTAAATTCGGCAACTGCAACGCTGTTAACTGGTAACACAAAGATTTACCCGATCCCGTTGGAAATATTGCCAAAGAAGATTGACCGTTTAAGAGCTGAGCAATTGTTTGCTCTTGACCCGGGCGAAAACCGTCAAAGCCAAAATTGTCTTTTAGTAAAGTCGTTAACTGATTAGTCATATATACCTTGAGAGATTAGCCAATAAAAGTGCCTAAAATAGGGTTTAAGTGCCACAAAACGTATGATAGTTTTCGTCATTATCTGCGGGGGCATCTTGATAATCAGCGGTATTTTCAATGGCTGTATAGGGAGATTTCAATACAGTTAAAAACTCATGCAACGCCGTCAAATCACCGCTTTCTTCCGATATTGCTAATATTTTCTCAACATGATGGTTTCTTGGGATCACTAATGGATTGCTCTTTTTCATCAGTTGTTGGGCTGCGGCTTTGTTAGCAGATATACGTGATTGCCATTGTTCAAACCACTGGCCAAAAACAGCCCTAAGTTCATGGTGAACTTTCTCATTCAGTGCTGCATCAGTTAATTTAACAAAGGTTTGCGTGTAGTCGACTTCATTCGTTTCAAGTAAATGAATCAACTGGGTAATTAACGTTTGGTCATCGTCTTTAAAATCAATAATACCAAGCTTTTCTGCCATCATTTGCAGATAACTTTGGGTAAGATTTTCGTGTAACTTAGTTAATAATGGCTGTACTAATGCGACAGATTTTTCTTCATCGTCACTTACTAAAGGCAGTAACGTTTCGGCCAAGCGCGTCATATTCCACTGCATTATCGTCATTTGCTCACCAAAGGCATATCGACCATTTTTATCAATGGAGCTAAATACCGTGTCGCGATGATAATTATTCATCATGGCACATGGGCCAAAATCAATAGTCTCACCGGAAATTGCCGTGTTATCGGTATTCATCACGCCGTGAATAAAACCGACACGCATCCAAGCCATAATTAATGGCACTTGCTTTTGTGCAACTGCGCTAAAAAATGCCAGCACTTGTTCACTGCTTAGCAGCTCAGCGTCTGCTTGCACTTCAATCTCAGGGAAATGTCTTTTAATCGCGAAGTGCGTTAACTTTTTTAACGACTCGGTATCTTTTCTCGCGGCAAAATATTGAAAAGTACCAACACGAATATGACTTTGTGCAACGCGGGTAACCACAGCTCCAGGGTAAGCTCGTTCACGATAGACTTGCTCGCCTGTTGCTACTACAGCTAAGCAACGCGTGGTTGGTACCCTAAGGGCATACATTGCTTCACTCATTATGTATTCACGCAAAGCTGGGCCTAATGCACAGCGGCCATCGCCTCGTCGAGAAAACTGACTAATACCTGAGCCTTTAAGCTGAATATCTCGCACTTGCCCTGTTTTGTCAGTTAGCTCTCCCAATAAGTGAGCACGACCATCACCAAGCTGCGGATTAAAATGACCAAATTGATGGCCAGAATAGGCTTGCGCAATTGGGGTAAAGCCTTTAATAATTTTGTTACCAGAGAAGAAGTCTGCAATGCTTTGTTGATCATATTCTTCAAAGGGTATCGCTAATTCTTGTGCTAACGCTTCATTAAATAATAATAAAGCAGGGTTAGCGACCGGTACTGGAGAGGTGCGCTGTGAAAATGCTTTACCTAACTGAAAATATTGAGTTGAGATCTGCAAGTGAGTTACCTTAACTATAAAATTGTTGTTCGATTCGTTGACAAAAGCGTACCAGATTATCGTAACCTTTCGCTCTATCATTTAATTTATTAGGACATTTCGCGGTGATAAACTGACATAAAAAAGCATAGGCTGTCGCATCAAAAGAACTTGGTTTTTCACCAAAAAAGTATGCCTTATCCGCTAGAATATCCGCCAAAGCGTTGAAGGTTTTATCGGCAATGGCAATAATTTCATCATAACTATGCCTTGATGTTCCTTGAGCATATAAATTTTTGATTACAGTTCTTCTATACAAAGTAGGTACAACAGCCCTTAGCCAAAACGGCATTTTATTGAAGAATGCTTTGTTGACCGTTGGCCAAGTTTCTTGCAAGTTCCACCGACAGTACAATAAACACCAATAAAGGTTTTCATCGAGGGATTTAGTCATTAGATATGCATGCGCTTTATCTTCTTTACTTAAGTGATCATCAAGGGTTAATTGGTACCTTGTAGTCAAATAATCAATAATTGCCTGAGAGTCAGCGACTAATGTCGTTTCATTACCTTCTTCAATGGAAATGTAAGGTAGCTTTCCTTTTGGCGCTTTTTTCATGTTTCTTATTCCTGAAACATTTTTATAATCAAGGCCTGACATTTTCAAAAAAGCATCAGCCTTAACCACAAAAGGGCTTGCATCCATCACACCTAAATTTGGCCCAAAGCCATGTAATTTGATCATTTCATTTCCCTTTGGCATTAAATAATAAAGCGATTAAACTGGGCAACTGTCGACAGGCTCTACCACGCCTTTTTGCTCGGTAAGGTAGCATTCATCTAATAAAGAACAATAACAGGTTTGTACCTTTAAATGACGGCGTTCAGTATTTAATTTCGACCATAATGCTTCGCTTAATTCACCCCGGTAAAGTTTATAAAACGCCAACTTATCTTGAGCAGGGATCACGACATTATATGTTGAAGAGGTAACATAACCGCCATTTGATAAATCTAAACTAGTTGGTGGATTCGCATTGAATTGCTTTAACTCTGCCTGACAACAACTGCTTAAATAATCAAAGAAATCTGTGCTTGATTTCCCTTGATATTTATAAGTTATCGATTTAACGATTGCTGGGCCAACGCCACCATTGATTAAACTAAAACTAATTACCGGTTCATTGGTTTGTGGATCCACGTTACCCGTTCCATATTGCAACAAAGGGAGCGTCATTGCCTTTACTTGCTGCTCAGCAGCATTGGCTTGTAAATAGGTGGCATAAAATGAAGCGACTGAAATTAATACCGCACATAATGCCAAAGTTAAATTTAATTTCTGCTCCGAAAATCGAGTGCTAGACATCTACATCCCTAGTTATTTTAATAATGTAATCATTGTCGCTAGTTTACGGGGTTCATGATCAATCAGTCAAAGTTTATTGTGCCAGCAAAAAGTGTCGGCTTTCTTTACACTTTAAACATTAGTAGTTTTGCTGATAGCTGCATCTTTTTGGTTTGTTTGTAAATTTTATAAACGGAATATTTTATGCTTGTATAAAAAAGCACCACCCACTTTCAACACGGAATATATCTAATGAAAAATATATTTAGTAAAAGGAAGGTTATTGCAATTGCAGCGTCAGTATTATTATCTACTAGCCAAGCTTATGCTGGACTGATCATTACAACAGGCGGACAGGCAGCTACAGATGGATCTGGCTTAACGAGTTCTTTTATTGATGCCAGTAATAAAATTGACCCTAGCGGCGGTTATTTAATTGAAACATTTGATTACGCTACTCGAATGATTGGATTTGATTCAGAAGCAGATGTCCAAGACAAGTCACATAACTATGGCGGTTCAATTTTTGATACTTGTGGCATTAACTCAACAGCAGCGATAAGTGTTACTGGTAATATCGGCGTAAAAGGCGATGGTACAGATGATGCTCACGGTGTTGGCGCTCCTCCAGGAGGAAGTAACCCCACCATTGGCGATAAAACTTGTTTTGGTTATACCCCAGGTCCAGGCACAGGTAACTCAGTTACGGTAGATTACGCAGGATTTTTAGGCCCAGGAGTACAGATTGATTACTTAGGCTTTTACTGGGGCTCAATTGATGCATATAACAACTTTGAATTTTTTGATACGGTAGGCGGCACTAGCCAAGTATTACTTGGTTCAACCTTATTAAGTGAATCTGGCGGGACAGCTGGTTCTCGGACAAGTCCAGAATCAAATTTATATGTAAATATTGCTTTTGAAGACTTTGCCTTTGATAAGTTTACCGTAACCAGTACTGGCGTTGCCGGAGAGTTTGACAATATTGTTGTAGGCTTAACCGACAGGGTACGTCAAACATCTATTCCAGAGCCAAGCACTATTACCATTCTTGCGCTAGGCATATTAGGATTGCTAGCAAGGAAACGTAAGGGAGCCGAGTAAAAAACTGTGATTCAGATGTGGGATATTGCTAAAAAGTCGATGACTAAAAGTGATTGCTAAAGGTTAAAAAACCAGGACTTTGCCAGTACTGGTTTTTTATTATCTTTAACACCAACTCCTTTCAATTAAGAGGATCGGTTAAGTTTGCGCCATTGTCGTTATTTCTCAGCGGCAACTACTGATATTTCAACTAATAAGGCTTCACGCGCCATCTTAGCGGCAACACAAGCACGAGCAGGAGCATGACCTTCAGGCACCCATGCATCCCATACGGCATTCATTTCTGCGAAATAGCTCATGTCTTTGACATAGATAGTGGCAGATAAGATATGCTCTCTATCGCTACCAGCCTGGATTAATAAAGCATCAACCTTATCAAGCATAGTTTGGGTTTGTTCTGTAATATCTTTAGTCGCATCAGCCGCTACTTGACCACATAAGTAAATAGTCCCGTTGTGTTTAACTATTCGACTCATTCTTTGCTTTGTTTCTAATCTTTCAATCTTCATCATAATTACGTTCGTCCTATTTGAGATTTTAACTTCATTGTATTCACTTTGTATTTCATCACTTATAGCCATAAGCTCAAAAATAAAAAGCTCTACGGCTTTGTTAAAACTCTCAACTAGTTTGAACTCCTAAGTTTTTTTAAAAAAGAAAACCCCAATGTTTTTCAACAATGAGGTTTATATTAAAAGCGCTTAAGTGTTGTTTAAACGACGGTGTAATTTGCTAATTCAAGGAAATCGCATGGAGCTGACGCTAGTCAGTGAGTACGTTTGACGATGAAGTTGTGAATTACAGCAAGTTAAAACATCACTTAATAAGTTACTCCCACTCGATAGTCGCAGGTGGTTTTCCGCTGATATCGTAAACTACGCGAGATATACCATCAATTTCGTTAATGATACGGTTAGAAACCAACCCTAAGAAATCATAAGGTAAATGTGACCAACGTGCTGTCATGAAATCAATAGTTTCTACACAACGTAAAGATACAACCCAATCATATTTACGTGCATCACCCATAACGCCAACAGAGCGTACTGGTAAGAATACAGTAAATGCTTGGCTTACTTTAGTGTATAAGTCATGGTTGTGTAATTCTTCAATGAAAATAGCATCAGCACGACGTAATAAATCGGCATATTCTTTTTTCACTTCACCTAAAATACGTACACCTAGACCAGGACCCGGGAACGGGTGACGGTAAAGCATATCGTACGGTAAACCTAGCTCTAAACCAATTTTACGTACTTCATCTTTAAATAGTTCACGTAATGGCTCAACTAAGCCTAACTTCATGTAATCTGGTAAGCCACCAACGTTATGATGAGACTTAATTACATGTGCTTTACCTGTGGCAGAAGCAGCTGATTCAATCACGTCTGGGTAAATCGTACCTTGCGCTAACCATTTAGCATTTTTTAATTTATTTGATTCTTCTTCAAAAACATCAATAAATACATTACCAATTATTTTACGTTTTGCTTCAGGCTCATCTTCACCCGCTAATCGATCTAAGAATCGATCTTCAGCATCAATTTTAATGATATTTAAACCAAAATGGTCGCCAAACATTTCCATTACTTGCTGGCCTTCGTTTAAACGAAGTAAACCGTTATCAACAAATACACATGTTAGCTTATCACCAATGGCACGTTGCAATAACATAGCAACAACAGATGAATCGACACCACCTGAAAGACCTAGGATAACTTCGTCGTCACCTATTTGCTCTTTCATTTTAGCAACCGCATCGTCAATAATTGACGCTGAAGTCCAAAGTTTTTCACACTGACAAATATCAACAACAAAGTTTTCTAAAATACGTAAACCTTGCTTAGTGTGAGTCACTTCTGGGTGGAACTGCACGCCGTAGAATTTCTTGTCTTCGTTAGCCATTGCTGCAAATTCACAACTTGGTGTTTGTGCAACCGTAACGAAATCGGACGGAATCGCGGAAACTTTATCGCCGTGGCTCATCCAAACATCAAGTAAGGCATTACCGTTATCACCAATGCTGTCTTCAACCTTGTTGAATAAAGCAGATTGAGCAATTAACTCAACCGCCGCATAACCAAACTCTTTATGCTCAGAGCTTTGTACACCACCGCCAAGTTGCTCAGACATGGTCTGCATGCCATAGCAAATGCCTAATACCGGAACGCCTGCATTGTAAACATACTCTGGTGCGCGAGGTGAGTTTTCTTCAGTCACTGACTCTGGACCACCCGCAAGGATAATACCTGTTGGGTTAAAGCCTTTAATTTGCTCTTCTGTTACGTCCCACGACCAAAGCTCACAGTAAACACCTATCTCACGTACGCGACGTGCGATAAGTTGAGTGTATTGTGAACCAAAATCTAATATTAGTATGCGGTGATCATGAATGTCTTTACTCATGGTTGTTTTCCTACTTTTGGGCTCTAAATGAGCGATATATAAATATAAACAGGCCGAGCATTCTCTTGTGAGATCCCTGCTCAGCCTGATTGAATTTTTTACTTTTATCGATAGTTATAAAACTAGATTCCCGACAAAGCACTTCGGGAATGACGATAATATCAATGGACATTACTTATTATCATTTTAAGTAACATCAAGTTGAGAATTTTTTAGCGCTAGTTCAAGGCGGAGGCACGGAGTTGACGCTAGTCAATGAGTACCAACAACGCCGAAATCGCGCTAAAAAAACTCAACCGAGTTTATCCCATTCTATAGTTAGGGGCTTCTTTGGTGATGGTTACATCATGTACATGTGATTCGCCCATACCTGCCGAAGTAATTTTCATAAACTCTGGCTTAGTACGCATTTCTTCAATTGTTGCTGAGCCAGTCAAGCCCATAGAAGAACGTAAGCCACCCATTTGCTGATGAATAATGGCAGCAACAGGACCTTTGTAAGCAACACGACCTTCAATACCTTCTGGTACTAGCTTATCAGCTTCACCATCTGTTTTTTGGAAGTAACGATCGCTTGAACCTTCTTTTTGATCCATCGCGCCTAAAGAGCCCATACCACGATATGACTTGTAGTAACGACCTTGGTAAAGCTCAACTTCGCCTGGCGACTCTTCTGTACCTGCTAACATGCTACCAACCATAACGCAGTGTGCGCCGGCAACGAGTGCTTTAGCGATATCACCCGAGAAGCGAATACCGCCATCAGCGATAACAGGAACACCGGTACCTTTTAGTGCTTCAACAGCATTAGAAATAGCGGTTAACTGTGGAACACCAACACCAGTAACAATACGTGTAGTACAAATTGAACCTGGGCCAATACCAACTTTAACGGCATCAACACCAACATCAGCTAATGCTTTTGCACCTGCACCTGTAGCAACATTACCGGCAACAATTTGTAAATCAGGATACTTTTGACGAGTCTCACTAACACGGTCAATAACACCTTGTGAATGACCATGTGAAGTATCAATTAATAAAACATCAACACCTGCACCAACTAGCGCATCGATACGCTCGTCTGTACCCGCGCCAACACCAACGGCGGCGCCAACACGTAAGCGACCTAATTCGTCTTTACACGCATTAGGCTTGTTTTCAGCTTTTTGATAATCTTTTGCAGTAATTAAACCTACCAGTTTAAAAGCATCGTCAACGACAAGAATTTTCTCAATGCGGTTGCTGTGCATTAAACCTAAAATTTCTTCGCGTGCTGCGCCTTCTTTTACTGTCACTAAATCTTCTTTTTTAGTCATCAGTGAAGAAACAGATTTAGTTAAATCTGTCTCGAAGCGTAAATCACGACCGGTGATGATCCCAACCAAGTTAGCGCTGTTATCTACAACAGGAAAACCAGAGAAACCTAAGTCATCCGCTTTGTGCATAACTTGTTCAATAGTAAAATCACTACTAACGGTTACCGGATCAGAAACAATACCACTTTCATATTTCTTTACTTGAGAAACATTTTTAGCTTGTTCTGCAATGGTCATGTTTTTATGAATAAAACCTAAACCACCTTCTTGCGCTAACGTAATCGCTAGACGCGCTTCGGTTACTGTGTCCATAGACGCAGAAATCATTGGTACATTTAAGTCAATTTTACGGGTTAATTTAGTTTTTAAATCAGCCGTGTGTGGGAGAACTTTTGAATGGGCAGGTACAAGTAATACATCATCAAAAGTTAAAGCTTCTTGGGCAATTCTTAGCATCGCAACATCTCTCTAAAAAGGTTGGTTAGGGAGTGAATATTGCGGCAGAATTTTAACCGTTTTCTTGTTTTAGGTAAACCTATTTTTATTAACTTTTATCAAGCTCTTCATAAATAATACAAAAACCTTGCCATTTTATAGAATTAAATTTGAATTTAGCCAAAAAAACTTTATTTTTGACAGTTGTGTCAACAAAAATACCACTATATACAATAAATAAAAGTGATTACTTTTAAAAAAGTCGGTCAAAATATTTCTTAACAACGATGTATTCAATGGCAGTCTTGATATACTAGTTGGCAAAATTACGGCAAGGCAGATTGCAACACGTTATGAGCCATCAGCATATATTACAAATTAGTGAACTAACCAGAAAAGTCCGCTTTATCCTTGAGAGTGAACTCAATACTGTTTGGTTAACCGGTGAAATATCTAACTTCATCGCCGCCGGTTCGGGACACTGGTATTTATCACTAAAAGATGCCAAGTCTCAAGTAAAGTGTGCGATGTTCAAAGGTAGTAATCGCAGAGTTAGGTTAACAACCGGTTCGCTCCCGGCAAATGGTCAGCAGGTGTTGGTTCGCGCAAAAGTATCCTTGTATGAGCCTCGTGGTGATTTCCAACTGATAATTGAACATATGGAAGATGCTGGAACGGGTCTTTTACGCCAGCAATACGAGCAGCTTAAACAAAAACTCAATGCTCAGGGCATTTTTGATTTAGCCGATAAAAAGCCATTGCCGGAACATATTTCAACTGTCGGAATTGTCACCTCGCCAACAGGTGCCGCAGTAAAAGATATTCTCACTGTGCTCAAACGACGCAATCCTAATATTAAAGCAATTATCTATCCCGCTTTGGTGCAAGGTGAATATGCCCAAGGAGATATCTGTCATGCAATACAAAGTGCTAATTACCGCAAAGAATGTGATGTGTTAATTGTCGGTCGTGGTGGTGGCTCTTTAGAAGACTTATGGCCATTTAATGAAGAAAGTGTCGTGCAAGCTATTTATCAAAGTGACTTACCTGTCATTAGCGCAGTAGGTCACGAAGTAGATACAACCTTAAGTGATTATGCAGCGGATTTACGCGCCCCAACACCATCAGCGGCTGCAGAATTGGTCTCAAATGACACCACGGACCTACTTAATAACATAACTTCACTTAAAAAACGTTTACTCAATTCATTGCGCGGTAAGTTATTACATTTAACCAATGAGAAAAGTTATTTACAACATCGTTTATCGCAAGTTCATCCCGAGCAGCAATTACAAATACAACAACAAAAATCAGACGAATTGACCATCCGCTTAAAGCAAGCAATGCAACGAAACATCATGCAAGTTAGGCATAAACCTCAGCAATTATCACAACGACTATTACAACAATCACCCAGCAAAGTGATCCATAATCATCAACAACAAGTCGAACAAAACAGCCAGAGAATAGCGCAAGCGATGCAAAAGACCTTGCAGCACAAAGGTGAAAACTTTGGCCATTTAGTTGAGCAACTTCAAATTGTCAGTCCATTGGCAACCATTTCCAGAGGTTACAGCGTTACCCGTAATAAAGAGCATCAATTGCTAACGAAAGTTGCACAAGTTCAGGTAGGAGATGAAATTTCTATACAGTTATCTGATGGTAAGATTAATGCAGAAGTAGTGTAAATCAAAAAGTTGTGTCAATGAAAAGTAGTGTGAACGAAAATATCGTGGAATGTAGAGATAGTGTGTGTTTAACTCGCTTTTCAATGACGTTAGGTTGAAAGTACTGAGTGATAACACTGACTGATAATACTTAATGATGATAAAGCTTAATAACCAGCAGTCTATTGTTGAGCGAGTGCTTCATATAAAATTTCAATTACTTGCTTTTTATTGACTTGATTGAATTTAACGCCAAAAGACACGCCATCAATTTGCTGCTTAATATTGCAAATGGTTGCATTGAGTTTAATGCTGCTTTCGCCTTCCTCTTGCTCTACAACTAATTCAATACCTTTATCTTCAGCTAAGACTAACTTCTCGCCATTAATAATATCTAATTGCCCACCATCAATTGATAAGTTGCTAACATTCGCTTGCCAATAGACCTCGTCTATTTTTACTTTTACTGGTAGGTGAGTGTCAATGCGAACTGAAGAGCGTAGTTGTTGAAAGGTAACCGTGTTAGGTATATCCAGTACCATGATTCGTGACGGAATTTGCAAGGTTTGCCTAACGTTACTAACAAAAGCAACGGCGGCGCCGTCTCTCCCTTCTATTAAGCCCCTAACGGTGATCACAGTCCCTTGTCCAATGTACTGAGAAAAGTTACCTAACTTTGAGGCTTCAGGAAATTCAATCAGCACATACTTTTTAGGTAGGTGGCCAATATAATAGGTTCTAAATTTTCTTTTTTGTCCGGCGGGTGTTGAAATATCAATGGTAATTGGCGCACCTGCTTTTAAGAAAGCAAGACTGCGAGAGGGAGGATTAGCGGTATCAATTACAATGGGTTTATCAGTCATGAAATTCTATTTTCAAAACGTTATTCATGCTTGTTACCTTAGTCAAATAAAGCAAAGATTGCAACTTGCCGCCTGTTGGCAAGTTGCGAAAAAGCTTAATCTTTTTTGTAACCTTGAGTTGCTCTGGCGATTTTCTTTTGCTCGGTATAAGTAAGTTTTTTCTTACCAGCAAATGGGTTTGATGTTTCTCTAAATTGGATACGTATCGGTGTACCCATCATCTTTAAAGACTTACGGTAGTAGTTCATTAAGTAACGCTTATAAGACATCGGTAATTTCTTAGCCAAGTTACCGTGAATAATGATAATTGGTGGGTTATAACCACCGGCATGCGCATACTTAAGTTTAATGCGACGCCCTTGGTACATTGGCGGCTGGTGATCAAAAGCAGCCATATCTAAAATCTTCGTTACCATCGCCGTAGAAATACGCTTAGTTGCCGAAACAAATGCTTCTTCTACAGATTCGTATAAGTGACCTACACCGGTGCCATGTAATGCCGAGATAAAGTGAATACGTGCAAAATCAATAAAGCCTAAGCGTCTATCTAACTCAGTCTTAATTCGATCTTTCTCATGCTCTTCTAGACCATCCCACTTATTAACCGCTAAGACCAGTGAACGACCGGCTTCAAGGATAAAGCCAAGTAAGCTTAAGTCTTGATCACTAATACCTTCTTGGGCATCAATGATAAGTAAACAAACGTTAGCATCTTCAATCGCTCTTAGGGTTTTAATAACAGAGTATTTCTCAACCACATCAGTGACGTTTTTGCGACGACGAATACCTGCGGTATCGATTAAAGTATATTCACGACCATTACGCTCCATCGGAATATAAACACTATCACGTGTTGTACCTGGCATATCATAAACAACGACTCGCTCTTCCCCTAAAATACGGTTAGTCAGTGTTGACTTACCCACATTAGGACGACCAATAATAGCGAGTTTTATTTTATCATTTTCTTGTGGTGCTTCATCTAGCTGCTTAGCAAGTTGCTCTTCAGAAAGCTCACTGTCAAAGTCTTCAGAAAATTCATCATTTTCACCGGCTTCAGCAGTCGGCTGAGGATTGGCTAACGCTTCAATATGAGGTGTTAGTGCTAATGTTAATAGTTGGGTAACACCACGACCATGCGCAGCAGCTATTTGATGAACATGCTCACCTAAACCTAATGAATAAAATTCAGCAACGGCAGAGTCACCATCTATACCATCAATTTTATTGGCAACTAAGAAGACTTTTTTATTCTGCTTACGTAAGTAATCAGCGATACCATGATCCGCGGCAGTAAGGCCATCTCTAGCATCCACTAAGAAAAGGATTGCATCTGCTTCATCAACCGCCATTAACGATTGCTCAGCCATCAATAAGTCGATGCCTTGCTCATCACCATTAATACCACCAGTATCGATAACAATAAACGGATGTTCTTCTACTTCCGCTTGTCCATATTGACGATCACGAGTTAAACCTGGGTAATCGGCAACAAGTGCATCTCGACTACGGGTTAAACGATTAAATAACGTTGATTTTCCAACATTAGGACGACCAACTAGAGCAACTACAGGGAGCATGAGCACCTCAAAAAATTCATCATGCAAGCGAGTAATGCATGACTTTCAAACTAATAAAAACTACATATCATGAATAAGTTAACGTAACGGCAACTTATAAAAATTGATACTGCTAAAAACAAGCAACGGCTCCTAATGCACTTTGCATAGGAGCCGTTATTAATTTTAGACGCTTTTTAATAAAAAGAAGCAGCTAAAAACAGTGCAAACTATTGAGCCGCACTTATAATTTTCGGAGTAATGATAACTTCGATATCGCCATCGCGAGATTGGCTATAGATAACATCATCAACCACGGTAGGTGTAGAGTGTATTCCACTACTGTCTAACTCATAGCGAGAAACAATTTCACCGGTCTCTTGATCTAACCAGTGTAAATACCCTTCAAAGTCACCAACCACTATATATTTATCAACAACGGCAGGACCGGTCACACCTCGATTTGATAAATCTAAGTTACTCCAACGCTCAATACCGTTTACGCGATTTAGTGCGTAGATATGACCACTGGTGTTAGTGATAAAAATATCATTACGATGAACGGCGATTTGTCTATATGAAGAGTACTGACGCTTCCATAAAATCCTTCCTGACTTTAATTCGATAGCAACTAAATTACCGCGTGCAGAAATCGCATAAACTTTATCACCAAAAATAACAGGAGCAGAGTCAACATCAATTACACGTTGTAATTCTGTTGAACCAGTTGCTTCACCGACTTCAGTAGTCCAGCCTTGTTGACCTTTTTCTAAAATATATACGCCAACTTCGCCTTTACCTGAGCCAACGATAACGCCACCAGAGGCAATTACCGGTGTACTGATACCACGTAAGGTTAACGCTGGGACATCTTGTTCAGCTTTCCACAGCTCTTCACCTGTTTCGGCATTAAAAGCTTTAAGAATTCCTGAAGCAGAGTTAACCACTAAAATGCCAGAATCAATAGCAGGTGCAGTAATAACTTCACCTTTAATCTTGGCTTGCCATACAAGCTCACCTGTTTCAGCGTCTAAGGCAAAGATTTCACCATTTTCCGTGCCTAAAAACACCTTATTCAGACCAGCAATTGGACCACCAGCAACTAACGCTGAAATACGGCTATCCCAAAAGCTGCGCTTATCTTCGATATCACTTAAGTCTGCTTGCCATACTTTTTTGCCACTTTCTTTATCAAAAGCAACAACATCACCCATGCGGCTTGCACTATAAACTTTATTGTAAGCGACGATAGGTTTTATACGTGAAAAGTAATCACTAACGCCTCCGCCAACACTGCTATCCCACTTAACTTCAACGTCAAAAGCATTTTCTAACTCAGTCAGCTCTGCAACCTTAGTTGCGGGATCTTCATCATCATTAGAAGAACAAGCAAATAAGCTTGATGATAGTAAGATAATGGCCAGTACTTTTTTGGTATTTAAACCATTAACCACATTTTTATAAAAATATCGCATAGATTGCCTTGTTAACAAATTAAACGCATTGCACAGAAAAATTTCTAGTTTTTATCTGTTGGAGCAACTTCAGAACTAACCGGCAAAGCGCTAACTTGTGCCAAATCATCTAGTTTAATTTGTAAGCTTGGGCTAGTCGCCATACCATCGGCAGCAATAGCCGCTTGGTATGCATTACGTGCAAGGTCAACTTTACCTTGTTGTAAGTAGGCATCACCCTTGATTTCTTCAATAGCAGCGGTAAACGACTCAGGTAGGTTACCATTTAGTGTTGCTAATGCTTCAGTGTATTGCTCAAGCTGAACTTGTACACGTGCTAAACGTAAGCTAGCAATGGCTTTAATACCTTCGGTAGGTGCTGTTTCAAGCGCCTTGGTTAATTGCTTTTGCACTTGTGGCCAGTCTTTATGCGTAGCAGCTTCTTTGGCTAATGCTAGTGCTGTAAGGGCAACATAGCTATTGCTGCCGTTTTCACTGATAAACTTTTCACCATTTTCGGTAAAAGCTTCGGCATCTTTAGTGCTTTGCTCAATTAATGTTTGGTAACTATCAGAAACCGCTAACTCTTGCTCTAGCTGATTATCTTGATAAAGGTTAAAACCAATAAAACCGGCAAAACCTAAGGCAATCCCCGCAATAATGGTATTACCATTTTGTGCCCAGTAACCTTTAATTGCTTCTACTTGTTGTTCTTCTGTTTGATAAACTTCCACTACTTTATCCTTTAATTAAATCTGTTAGTAAACTTGGGATTTGTGAAAAATCCAAGCTTTGTTGTTCTTGTTGGCCGCGAAGGTATTTAACCATTACCTTCTGCTCCGTTATTTCATTGTCGCCAAGTATTAAGGCAACTTGAGCACCTGATTTATCAGCACGCTTTAATTGTTTTTTCATATTGCCACCACCACAGTGACACTGCAAACGAATATCCGTAACTTGGTCACGCCATTGCTCAGCGAGTTTGTTAGCAGCAACTTGCGCATCATCACCTAAGATAACGACATAGGCATCAACTTGCCCACGAATATCCGTTACTTTTTCTAACTCTGTTAGCATTAACACTAAACGCTCAATGCCCAAAGCAAAACCAAATGCTGGTGTCGCTTTACCGCCAAGTTGTTCAACTAGACCATCATAACGACCACCGGCACAGATAGTACCTTGTGCGCCTAAACTGTCTGTTACCCATTCAAATACAGTACGGTTATAATAATCTAAGCCGCGAACTAAACGTTCATTCAACACATATTTAATATCCGCAGCGTCTAAACGTGCACATAAGGTATCAAAATGCGCTTGAGTTTCTTCACCAAAATGATCAGATAACTTAGGTGCGTTAACTAAAGCTTCTTGAACTTGTGGGTTTTTACTGTCTAAGACTCTCAGCGGATTAGTATGCATTCTACGCTTTGAATCTTCGTCAAGTAACGACTCATGTTCAACCAAGTAAGCAATTAATGCTTCTCGGTAATTTGCTCGTTCTTCATTAGAGCCTAATGAATTCAACTCTAGTGTGACAAATTCATTGATGCCAAGTTCCCGCCATAATCGTGCGGTGAGTAAAATAATTTCAGCATCAATATCAGGAGTCGCTACACCAAAGGCTTCTAGGCCGAATTGATGGAATTGACGATAACGACCTTTTTGCGGTCTCTCATGACGAAACATTGGTCCCATATACCAAAGACGTTGTTCTTGGTTGTAAAGTAACCCGTGTTGGTTACCTGCACGAACACAACTCGCCGTGCCTTCTGGACGCAAGGTTAAGCTATCACCGTTTAAATCATCAAACGTGTACATTTCTTTTTCAACGATATCGGTTACTTCACCAATACCGCGTTTAAAAAGTGCTGTTGACTCAACAATCGGCATGCGAATTTCAGCAAAGCCATAATTACTGGCAACGCGGCGTAATACGCCTTCAACCATTTGCCAAATGTTTGTTTCACTTGGGAGGCAATCATTCATGCCGCGAATTGCTTGTAGAGCCTTTTGTTTAGCCACGGAGGGTTCTCTCTTTCATATCTTTTCACTAAGCGATTAGTGATGAATCGACTTAGTATTATAATTTTGTGTTAAATTTACGCAGCGCGCAGTATACCTAATATTGCTTAGTGAATAAACCACGGTAAATTTAGCTTTAGGGTAAGTGCGCCTGCCATTGATATCTTATTACTGGTTAATCTTCAGTTTTAATATCAATTCTATTTTTTTCATCTAAGCGTTCACTCATTGAATGCGCTTTGGCACGGATACGTTGCTCAAGTTGGTCAACCAAATCGTTATTATCAAAACGTTCTTTTTGGCGAACACCATCCAGATAGAAGCCACTTTTTTTGCTACTGCCGGTTAAGCCAAGATCAGAAACCATTGCTTCACCTGGGCCATTAACAATACAACCAATAATTGAAACATCCATTGGCGTCATAATGTCTTCAATGCGTTGTTCTAAGGCATTAACAGTTGAAACCACATCAAACTCTTGGCGTGAACAACTTGGACAAGCAATTAAATTAATACCTCGGCTGCGTAGTTTAAGTGACTTCAAAATATCAAAGCCCACTTTAATTTCTTCAACAGGATCCGCTGCCAAAGAAACACGCAAGGTATCACCAATGCCTTCAGACAATAACATACCTAAACCAACCGACGATTTAACCGCACCAGAGCGTAAACCGCCGGCCTCAGTAATACCTAAATGCAATGGGTTATCAATTTGTTTGGCCAGTAAACGGTAAGACTCTACCGCTAGGAAAACATCGGAAGCTTTAACACTGACTTTAAACTGATCGAAATTCAAACGGTCAAGAATATCAACATGTCGCATCGCCGATTCTAGCAAAGCTTCAGGCGTTGGCTCAGTAAATTTCTCTTGAATATCTTTTTCTAACGAACCGCCATTAACACCAATTCGAATAGGAATATTCATATCACGCGCACATTCAACCACACTACGTACACGATCTTCTCGACCTATATTGCCTGGGTTAATGCGTAAACAATCAGCGCCATACTCAGCTACTTTGAGTGCAATGCGATAATCAAAGTGAATATCAGTGACAAGTGGCACGTTAACTTGCTTTTTAATTTCTCGAAAAGCTTCGGCGGCGTCCATTGTTGGTACGCTTACTCGCACAATGTCAGCGCCAACAGCCTCTAAAGACTTAATTTGGGCAACGGTTGCCGCAACATCTGTGGTTAATGTATTTGTCATTGACTGCACAGTAATCGGTGCATCGCCACCAACGGGTACGTTGCCGACCATAATTTGACGAGATTTACGACGAATAATTGGAGATTCTTTAAACATAATTTATCTTTATTTAAATGCTATTAAACTAACTTAAACTTTACTGAGCAATGATTGGCAAATTAAACTTAGCGATATTACCAACATTAAATGCCGACATATCTACCGTTTGGCCATTGAACACAATACTGGTTAACTCTGGCTTACCGACCGTAATTTTAAGCGGTGCTTTGCCTTGAATAGTCATCACATAACCTGCTTTTTTAACACCCCAGGCAATACGTTCACCGGTAGCATCGAAAATATTTACCCAGCAATCCCCACTAAAAGTAAATACTGCAGTGCTCACTTCAGGCGTTTCTGCTTGATTTTTCTCAGCAGCACTAATGTCAGTGGCATTATTATCAGATGCTACTGTATCAGGTGTTGCAGTATCATTGGCAACGACGACTTGCTCGATAACCGCGGCATCTTGCGCTTGTAGGTTTTCATTACTTGCTTGAGCTGAATCAGAAACTTGTGAGCTATTCACTGAACCACTTGGCTCTTGCTCTACTGGCGTAGCTAATTCATTACTTTGTGCTGAAGTACTTAAAGAAGCTGACGAGTCATCAACCACACCTGCTTGCTGGTTACTTTCTTGCTGCCACCATAAAACAGTTAAACCAATTAAAACCGCGACAATAAAGTAACTCAACCACATCACTCGACTGTGCTCTGCTTGCTTTGCTGTTTCTCTAGAAAAGCTTAACATTTCACTGCGCTGAATACTCGCAGCATCTAGAGCATCATAGCTAGCTAAAATATCTTCAACATCAACAGCAACCAGTTTTGCGTAATTCGCTAAATAACCGCGATTAAATGTGGTAGGCATGGCAGGATCAAAAATATCGTCCTCAATATTTTTAACCAAACTTACTTTGAAATTTAATTTACTGGCAATGTGTTCTTGTGACAAAGATAACACTAAACGCGCATCTCGTAACATAGCACCAGGACTTACTACTTCAATATCTTCACTTAACTCAGTCACGTCTTCATTTACGTCACTGTTTATCTCATCACCCGCATTCTGTGCAGGTCTTGCTTCGTTATTCATTAATATTTTTCACTGTTTGGGGATCTACCACGTAGAGCTTATCGCCGATACGGATATTATTTTTTTCAGAAATATTATTCCACTTACGTAACGCCTTTAACTTAACGTTATATTTGACAGAAATATTGTAAAGGTTCTCACCCGGTGACACGGTATGAAGCGTTGGTTCATCATTGACCTCAGTGACGCTTTCCGTTTCAGGCTCAGCTTCAGGCTCAACAACATCAGTCGACTCTTTAGCTACTTCTTCAACAGGTACTGGTGTAGCATTAGTGTTATCTACAACTTCTTTAGTGGCACTGTCTTCTTTAGCGACCATCACGGTTTCTGCCGGTTCTACTTCCACAGGTACAGGAGCCGGTAAAGCTTCAGGTAATGGCGCGTCACGTTTAGCAGGTACAGGTTGGGTTGAAGTTGGCTCGCTAGTGCTAACAAGCGCTTGAGTCACCTCTTTTTCTGTTGTCTCAACCGGTGTAGAGCTGTTTAGCTGAGTAGCGCTACTTTCCGTGCTAACTTGCACCACATTATCGCTAGCACTCTCTGGGCTAGCCATACTATCTTTGTTAACAGTACTATCTTTACTAACTGCGCTATCTTTACTAACCGCATTATCTTGACTAACTACACTAGCACCAACGGCTGCCGCACCAACTAGTGCTGCAGAAGAGCCAACAGACGCCGTGGTTTGAATAGCACTGCCACCTAAGGTTGCTGCTGAAGTTGTAGCCGCTGTTATCGACTCACCTTTAGGTAGACTAGTTCTTTGCTTAGTCACAGAGATTGGACTGACATCTGCTTTATTGCTGCTAGTGAAAGATGAGTTAGACGATTTCTTAGGAGATAACTTCACCACACGCTTGTTACTGCTAGGTGTTGATAAACGGTTACTTTCTTTCTGAGTCGTTTGGTACTTTCTTGCTAAGTTATCAGCTTCAATAAACTCTAATTCATTGAGTAAGTATTGCTTGCCTTCCCACGACTGCGGGTACATTTTCACCAGCATATTGGCATAATTACTTGCCGTACGTCGCTGACCTAGCTTCCAATATAGTTTGTAAGCTAACGCTAAAGAGTCGGCGGTAAAACGTTGAGTGTTACGCTCAAAACGTTGTAGATAACGCTTACCCTCTTTATAGTCACCCATAGCATATTGTAAGCGCACCATTTGTAATAAGGTTGCCGTTCTATTGGGACTATGAGAAATAGCTTTATCTAAATACATTTCAGCTTTTTCAAAGTTATCATTCTGAAGATAACATGAGGCTAAATTTTCATAACTTTGTGATACTAACAAGTAGCTCGGTACCGCTATTGCCTTTAAAAACTGCGCTTCTGCTGCTTCAACCTTGCCTTGGCGACATAAGAAAACACCGTAGTTATTTAAAGTATCTGCACTATCTGCTTTTATTGTTAATGCCTGCTCGAATGAGTCAACGGCTAAAGTCTCTTCACCTACCGTTTCATAATAGTGAGCAAAAGCGGCATGCACTTGCACTAAATTAGGCGAGAATCTTTTGGCTTTTTCAAGGTTTAGTTTGGCTTGAGACATGTCACCCATTTTTAGGTAACCCAGTCCTAGAGAGACACGAGTTGCAGCCATTTCATCGCGATTCGCTTGGGTTTTAACAATTGGCTCATTATTTTCATAACTCTGGGTAACACAACCACTTAATAACGACAAAGAGAAAGTCGTTAAAAGTGTTGGGAAAATATATTTAGCCATAGCTTTATCCATGATATGCAATGCGTTAACCGCCTCTTATTGTTATTTTAGCACTAAAAAACAGTACATTATTGATTACACTGATTTTATAGAGATAGTCTCAGTTTTAGCCTGATCTTTCAATGAACTTATTTCGGCATTTCGTGCCGCATTAAAGCCAGTACGTTTAGTTCTATCAAGAACATCACCGGCTAATTGCCCGCAAGCCGCATCAATATCGTCACCACGAGTACGCCTTGTGATAACTGTTAAGCCATAGCTTTGTAATACTTTATCGAAACGATCAATACGTGAGTTACTTGAACGTTTGTACGGTGAGCCTGGATATGGGTTAAAAGGGATCAAGTTAATTTTACTTGGTAAGTCTTTTAACGCATGTGCTAATTCATGTGCTTGGTCAGTGCTATCGTTAACGTGATCAAGCATGACATATTCAATGGTAGCTTGTTTATTCGCTTTAGAGCCGTCGATATAACGTCCTGCTGCTGCAAGAAAGTCTTCTAATGGATATTTTTTATTAATAGGCACTAGCTCATCACGCAACTTATTATTTGGCGCATGTATAGAGATTGCTAACGCACAATCTATTTTTTCTTTCAGCATATCTAATGCTGGCACAACACCAGAGGTACTTACCGTAACTCGACGTTTGGACAAGCCATAACCTAAATCGTTCAACATAGTATCAAGTGCTGGTATGAGGTTTTTCATATTTAATAGCGGCTCGCCCATGCCCATCATTACGATATTGGTAATTGGGCGGGTTCCTGCAATACGCGTAGCACCAATATCATTGGCAACACGCCATACTTGGCCAATAATTTCAGCCATAGATAAATTGCGATTGAAGCCTTGTTGTGCCGTAGCACAGAAAGTACATTCTAGTGCACAACCAACTTGTGAAGATACACACAAAGTCGCTCTGTCATTTTCAGGTATCCAAACAGTTTCAACTTCTTGGCCACCTTCAAGCTTTAGTGCATATTTAATCGTGCCATCTTCTGACACTTGCTTTTCAGAGATTTCAGGTGCAGTAATTTCACAATTGCGCTGAAGTTTTTCACGTAACTTCTTGTTAAGGTTTGTCATTTGTTCAAAATCACTATAACCAAAGTGATAAATCCACTTCATCATTTGATCCGCTCTAAACGGTTTTTCACCAATAGATTCAAAGTATTCACGCATACTTTTATGATCAAAATTTAGTAGATTTACTTTACTGGTCACGTCATTCATACAACAAACTCTCAATAACAAAAATTAAACTACCCGAAAAGCAGTCTAAAAAAACAAGGCGCGAATTGTACACTTTTCAAGCAACAATCGCAATTTAACTAATGTTTCTTTAACAGATTTACCATCCGTTAAAAATAACAAAAGGATTTTACTGAAAACCAGTAAAATCCTTTCAAATTAATTTCTTTTTAAGCGCAGATAATCACTTAATTAGCAAGGCGCTAGCGCGGAGCGTAGTTTACTACGTGAGCACTTGCAACGCCGATAATAAGGTGATTAGCGCGATCAAAATGAAATTAACGAGTACGTGGGCAAATCTCTTCGTCTGAGAAGAAGTAAGCAATTTCACGTGCAGCAGATTCTAAAGCGTCAGAACCGTGAGCAGCATTCTCGTCAATTGAATCAGCAAGATCAGCACGGATAGTACCTGCTAATGCTTCAGCTGGGTTAGTAGCACCCATGATTTCACGGTTTTTAAGAACAGCGTTTTCGCCTTCTAATACTTGAACCATTACTGGACCTGAAGTCATGAATTCAACTAAAGCGCCGAAGAAAGGACGTTCGCTGTGTTCTGCATAGAAACCTTCAGCTTTTTCTTGGCTTAAGTGAATCATTTTAGAAGCAACGATTTTTAAACCAGCAGTTTCAAAACGGTTGTAGATTTGACCGATAAAGTTTTTAGCAACTGCATCTGGTTTTACGATAGAAAAAGTACGTTCGATAGCCATGATAAGCCCTTATAATTTAATGTAAGTTAAGTTAAAAATTTAAATATTTATTTAGCCATTCATTAAACGGCAAAAAATTTGTGCGCATTATAGACGAAAGCCTTAGAAAAAACTAATCATATTCATCCTAAGGGTTTTATTGTACTGCTGTTATATGACAGCTTAATGTTTAACTATATTTAGTCGATCTCTCGATTCATAAATTAATGCCAAGGAGCACTTAACTCATTTCCCCTTAATCTTGCAGTAAAAAGCTATTCTCTAACTAGATTAAAGCTAACTTTTTACTTTCATACATCACAAAAAATCATCCAATCAAAAGCACTCATCCTCTTATAGAATCGACTCTAACAAGACAAAACACTTTATCAAGCAAGCTAGTAGTTTTATATACTAGTTGCATTGCATACAATATCCAGTATACATTAATAGTATAATAATAAACCTACACCAAGCTAATTCGTGAACTTTATTTAGTATGACTAAATAGACTGGCGACTAGGGCTGTGTAAATAATCTGGAGTAAATCTATGTCATTTAAAAAACTAACACTAAGTACGGCGATTGTACTTGCCCTTTCTGGTTGTGGAGGCAGTGATGATAAAGTAGTTGTTGAAGATCCTGTGGTAACGATCCCTGAAGTGCCAATCGTTGAACCTACCGCCATTACTTTAGAAGAAATAATGCCTAATATTTCAACCTCTTCGCCAGTTAAGTACGTTGTCGACTTACCAGAAGATGCTGAAACACTCGTCATCAATTTATTTAGTGGCGATGCTGGGGAATCACTTGGTGATCCCGATCTGTATGTAAAATATGAGGGCGAAGCATCTGCTGGTGAAAATGGTAGTTTTGATTGTTTTTCATTCAAGTCTGAACATAACAACGAAACATGTATCATCGATAAACCGTTAGCGGGTCGTTACCATATTTTAATTGATACTTTTGAAGGAAGCGCGGTAACTGATGCTTCACTTTATGCCAGTACTGAAATATTTAAAGGCAATAAACTGTGTAGTGATGTGCCAGTTCGTATCCGTGCACAAGAGATGAGTGAAGATGAACTCACCCAAGCTTGTGCAGACTTAGCGCAAGCTAAAACACAATTTGATGCGGTATTAGATAACACCATTGCTCCAGAATTTGGCCTACCGGTAGAAGGTGATTTAAACGAAATTACCAATATCCATATTTTCTCAAGTCTATCCAATCATGTTGCTTGGGGAGAGCATTTATTTAATGTCGATAATGACTCAGGCATTTACCTTGAAAGTGAAGCAAGTAAGTGGAGTCACAGATCAGACATACTCACTTTCAACAGTCTTGAGTGGACAGGCGGCTTCCCGGTTATTCGTTCATTACAACATGAATACATGCACGCGTTAGATGGCCGCTTTAATAAAGAAGGCAACTATATTCCTGAGAATGGTTGGTGGTCTGAAGGCCTGGCAGAATATGCTAGTACTTTTTATAACAGTCCGTACCGTCGTATTGAAATTGCTAACTCAGATGAGCAATTTACCCTAGCTGAAATTTTTGACCAAGATGCCAATGTATATGACTGGGGACAATTAGCGGTAGCCTTTTTAATTGAAGAGCAACCTGAAGTTATCAACAGTATGTTAGTTCAAATGCGTGCTGGTGAGTGGGATGCACTGCAAGCAAGTTTGCCAGAAATCGCACAAACCTACCAAGCTGACTTTCAAGCATGGTATAGCGGTACTAGCTTAACTGAGCAATATACTGCTGGTGTTCAATCATTGGAGTTAGGCCAGTATCAAGCCATTAACGGTCATGGCGGTTGGTTATATTCAGTAGAAGTTCCTGAAGGCACTGATTCAGTAACTTTCGCCACACAGCAAGGCTCGAATGATGTTGACTTGTGGGTAAATTATGGTTCGGCAATACACCCTTCTTTAGACGATACATTTACTTGTAGCGCTGAAAACGAAGGGAATAATGAAAGCTGTACTATAGCTAACCCTACTGCGGGAACTTACTTTGTCACCGTTGGCGCTTATAGACATTATAGCGACATTGTTGGTGCGTATTTAACTTCGTGTACGGGCGTTGATTGTAGTGTTGATGTACCAGAAGAAATAGCACTTGTTGAAATCAAAGAGCCGTACTTACCGCACTGGCCAAGTAAGGGCACAATAGGTAGCTGTACCTTAGCTGAACCACATTATTCAACTGATACTTCAGCGGTTGGTGTAGCCATTACCAATACCACAGATACGCCAGTGGGTATTAATTGGTTACGACCAAGCGGTGCTTCTTGGGATGGCGCATATGAAACCATCGCCCAAGGTGATACTTGGCAGTCTACTTACTGGAAAGTTGGCGATCGCGTAGTCCTTACCGATACTGCAGATAATTGTCTTGGTATTGCCTTACTCAATGATGAAAATAACAACTTTGAAATAGATGAAGAGCTTGTTAAAGATGCTGTCAATGAAATACAACTGCCTGAAGTAGCTACCGCAGAAATGGGCTCATGTGATCTTGCTGTACCTTATGCTCGTGAAACCTCTACCTATGCACCTGAGTTTAAAGTGGTTAATACCTCAGAAACCAAGGTAGACCTTCAATGGATAAGCCATGAAACAGGTGCCGCTGCATCAACTGTCTATGCAACACTTGATGCAACTAACCCGTTATTTGAAGCTGATAACTGGGTAGCTACTGATAGAATGATGGTTGTTGAGCAAAGCAGTGGTAACTGTCTTGGCGTACTTGACCTGAATGAAACCAGTAATACCTTTATCTTAGATCTGTAATTGAACGGATAAGCACAAAAAACAAAGCCACCGAATCGGTGGCTTTTTTGTATCATAAACGAGCAGAAAAATTAAATACTAGTACGACGATATTGACGGTACGCAGGGTTCCAGAATGTATTATCAATTTTAGCTAATAACTCTTCATCACTCATCGATAGCGCTAAGTTTTGCTTAAAAGCCACTTTTGCAATTGCAAAGGCAATATCACGGCTTAGTTGAGAGATTGCTGTTAACGGAGGTAATAACTCATCTGACTCCTCATTTGCTAACGGCGAAGCCGCCGCTAAAGTCTCACTGGCTACTTGAAGCATATCATCAGTTATGCGACTAATTTTTGCTGCAATAACGCCTAATCCAATGCCTGGGAATATGTAGCTGTTATTACACTGAGCTATTGGAAAGGTTTTCCCTTGGTACTCAACAGGCTCAAATGGACTACCGGTAGCAATAATCACTTCGCCTTGCGTCCAGTTAATCACCTGATTTGGCGTGGCTTCCACTTGACGAGAAGGATTACTTAACGGGAAGATAATTGGCATATCACAATGCGACTTCATCGCCGTTATAACTTGCTCAGTAAATAAGCCAGCTTGACCAGAAACACCAATAAGAATATCAGGTTTAGCGCCGTGCATCACTTCGAGTAATGAAGCAAAATCACCACTAATATCCCAATCAGCAACAGCGTCTGTTGTTTGTACTAGTTTTTCCTGAAAATCACGCAAGTTAGCCATGCCATCAGTTAACAAACCAAAGCGATCAACCATAAATACTTGGCTACGCGCTTGCTCTGCTGAAATACCTTCACTCACCATTTGGCTAATAATTTGCTCAGCAATACCACAACCCGCAGAGCCTGCGCCAACAAAGGCCACGCGCTGCTCAGATAATTTAGCACCTTTGCTGCGACATGCAGCTAACAGTGTACCAACGGTCACTGACGCAGTACCTTGAATGTCATCATTGAAACAACAAATTCTATCACGGTATTTTTGCAATAAAGGCATAGCGTTAGGTTGTGCAAAATCTTCAAATTGCAACATAACGTGTGGCCAGCGACGTTTAACCGCGCTGATAAATAGCTCGACAAACTCATCATACGAGTCTTGGTCAATACGCTTATGACGCGCGCCCATGTACATAGGATCGTCTAATAATTTTTGGTTGTTAGTACCAACATCAAGCATTACTGGTAACGTATGTGCAGGGCTAATTCCGCCACAAGAGGTATAAAGTGAAAGCTTACCAATTGGAATACCCATACCACCAATACCTTGGTCGCCAAGGCCTAAAATTCGCTCACCATCGGTCACAACAATAACCTTAACTTTATGCTTAGTGGCATTACGCAACATATCATCAATGTTGAATCTATCTTCATATGAAATGAATAAACCGCGCGAACTACGATAAATATCAGAGAACTGCTCACAAGCATCACCCACTGTTGGGGTGTAGATAATTGGCATCATTTCAGCAAGGTTGTCTTGGACTAACTTGAAAAATAGCGTCTCATTATTATCGTGAATAGCACGCAAATAGATGTGCTTGTTAATATTGGTGTTAAAGCAACTGAACTGTCGATAAGCTCGCTCTACTTGCTCGTCAATCGTTTCATATCGTGGTGGTAATAAACCAACTAGGTTAAAACTACTACGCTCTTCTTTAGTAAAAGCACTACCTTTGTTTAACAATGGCGTTTCTAGTAATGAAGGACCGGCATATGGAATATAGAGTGGACGATTTGATTGGGGCATTAGACTGACTGCTTATAAGTTTGATGAATATTGAATATAGATTGAATGCGAGAAAGTATAGTTGATATTAACCTTGCTGCAAAGCTAGGTAATGACTGATTTTGTTAAAAATGATTGGTTATTTGTACGAATCGTTGTTTAATCGATTTAAAAAAGATATTTCAATGCCACATGATGAAAAATCAACTTTTCATCATGATAAAATAGCCAAGTACAAGACAGTTATTTTAATAACTAGTGGCTCTAATTATTAAATAAATAACGACCTAATGGGTGATTTTAGCAAGTCGAAGTGTTCATATGGTTAGTGGGGCTGGTATTAATCTACCTCAGCCATCCAAGCGAGTTGAATTGCCTCCAAAACTCGCTCACCGCAATGGGCAGGATCATCATCAAAACGCTCTAACGCTAATACCCACTCACGCAAATCAGTAAAATGTATTTTGTAGGGATCGACATCATCGTGTTGCTCAATTAAATCGAGTGCTATTTCTAGCGAATCACTCCAGCGTAAACCAGAACCCATGTTAACCTCCTTGGCATCGACTACTCTAAGTAACAGTAGTTAACGGCACTAAAATATCAATTGAAAGAAAAAGAAATCTACAATTAACATTAGTATAAGCCAGATGAATAACAACCTCGCTTTACGGCAAAAAGCGCAATCGGTTTGCCACCACTTTTTAACACTTTTCATTTCTAACAACTCAGTAAACGTTAACTGATTGCTACCCTACCTGAATGAACAAAGCACTGCCATAATTTCTGGAATAAATCCGCTAAGCCGAACCGTGATAGCAAAACGTGATAGCAAAGAAAAATAGTACAAAAAATTATGCAAATTAATCCAAACTAATGCCAAATAACCAAGTTAATCGAATAACTCAGTACTAAAATAACGCTCAGCATTATCCGCCAAAATAGTTACTATGTTTTTACCTTTCATCTCAGCACGTTGCCCTACTTTCATCGCTGCATTTAATGCAGCACCTGAAGAAATCCCAACAGGCAAGCTTTCTAAACACGCGATATCTTGAGCAAAGCTAACAGCATCTTCGTTGGAAACCGTAATAATTTCATCAATCAGATCTCTACGTAAAATACCCGGCACATGACCAGAGCTTAAGCCCTGAATTTTATGCACGCCTGACTTCCCTTGTGATAACACCGGACAAGACGCAGGCTCTACCGCAACAACTTTTAATTTTGGGTTCAGAGCTTTCAGCGTTTGCGCAATACCAGATAAAGTACCACCGGTACCAACGCCAGCAACAAGTACATCCACTTCACCGCGAGTATCAGTCCAAATCTCTTGCGCGGTAGTTTTAGCATGCATAGCTGAATTAGCTTGGTTGCCAAATTGATCAAGCATCACCGCATTATCACTTTGTGCAATCATCGCTTTAGCTTTATCAATTGCCCCTTTAGTGCCTAACTCTTTAGGAGTAAGTACTAACTTTGCGCCGTAGTGTTTAATCAGTTTACGTCGCTCTATCGACATATGCTCAGGAATAACGATGGTAAGCGGAATTTTCTTTAAGGCACAAATCCACGCACATGCTACGCCATTGTTACCCGAGGTTGCTTCAATAATTTCTGTACCCGCTTTGATTCGACCATCGGCAATCATCGCCTCAATCATTGCTAGTGCCGGTCTATCTTTAATCGAGCCTGCGGGATTGAAAAATTCAATTTTAGCCAAAATATTTGCCTGCACATCAAGCGCTTCAGCAAAACGACTTAACTTTACTAACGGTGTATTACCTATGGTTTGTGTTATATCGTCATAAATAACGCCGCGACCATAAACAATATCATTTTGTTGATTTTCAGCTAAGTTGCTCATTTTAATCCCCTTAAGTTAATACCTTAGAATTAATGCAATAGAGTTAATGCAATAGAATTAATCCGATAAAGTACTGGCTACCCCCAAGTAAAGTCTGGGTCAAAGCCACTTTATGATTTATTAAAGTAATTATTTCATTTTATCTGGGAATATTTGTGCTAATTTTACTTTCAATACGTTAATTTTAGAAATACCATACCAAAATAAAGACCAAGTAAAGATTTTCATTCTGCATTTTATCAAAGGGGAACAATATGGATTCATTCGACAAACACATCTTGAGTATTTTACAAAAAGATTGCACCCTTTCTACCAGTGATATTGCCGAAAGAGTTGGCTTATCAACCACCCCTTGTTGGCGAAGAATTCAAGCGATGGAAAAATCAGGCATCATTAAAGGGCGTGTTGCCTTAGCAGATCCTGAAAAGTTAAACGTAGGTTTATCAATATTCGTGATGGTGAAAACCAATCAGCACAACCCTGATTGGCTAAATAAATTTGCTGAGATAGCAGAAGAGTTTCCCGAAATCGTCGAGTTTTATCGCATGAGTGGCGATGTTGATTATTTACTGCGTGTCGTTGTTCCCGACATGAAAGCCTATGATCACTTTTACAAGCAACTCATTACCAAAGTAGATTTTTCTGACATTAGCTCAAGCTTTGCCATGGAAGAAATAAAGTACACCACGGCTCTCCCGGTAGATTACGCCTAACTTGTCACCTAGCCAATTGATTTATTTGCTAGCACTATTTTTATGGTGCGAACAATATTTAAAACTGTGCAGATAAGCTGAAAAAGTAACCTTCTGACTCGTCAATTCTATCAAGTTTTGCTGAGCTATAACCTGCTTCGATTGCGTAATTATTATTAAAGAAGTAACTGGCAGAAACCCCATAAAAGTCATTCTCGCCATAATACGCCGAAATTGACGTGTTAGCATTATAGTAATAGCTGCCATTAACACGCCAATAGTCTTCATTATCAAAATATTCATGTGTAAAATAGTTATATTCAACACCCAACTTTGCATAGCTTTGCTCACCAAGATTGAAAAAATACTGGCTTGATAGATAATGATCATCAAAATCACCCGCAACATGGTATTCAAAACCGATATAATCACTGCCCGCAAGTTGCCAATTGTACTTAGCACCCAAACCGCAGTTGTCATCATCACGTTTACCTTCATTACAGCCTAAGCTGATAAGGAAATTATCAGTGAATAAATACCCTAGCATGATTGAAATGTCTTTATCGTCGTCATCAAAGCTATAGTCACGGTTTTCGCCATCATAAACACTGAATGATTCAAGTTTTCTTTTGCTATAACCATAACTGCCGCCGACAATAAAATCATGGAAAAACCACTGCCCGCCAAGATAAATGTCATTACTGCTAGAGTTAGCATCTGAGTTCCACAGACCATTTACTGAAGTGTGCTCGCTATTTGCATGATTTAAAGAAGCATAAACATTACTACTGGTATTGATGTAAGAGAATTCGTTAAGTGGCCCTAGCGCCGCTCTTTCATCAAAAAAGTATTGACTAAATAGCGTAGTATTATCACGTTCACCTTGGGAAAGATAATTCCCCGAAGCGGAAGTATATGTATACTTATTATGGTTGTAACTTAAACTGGAAAACGACTGGTAGCTTTCTGCTAAAGTGGCATTACTCGCAAATAATGCGATTAGACTGGCGGCTTTAGTCAGTTTTGATAAGCCCAAGGTGAATGTTTGCTTCATGGTAAAGTCCTTTTTATTATTATTTACGGTTTTTATCTCCCCGAGAAGAGCCAAGCGAATATGACAGATACAAAAACCATAATCTACTAATCACCTAATAAACTTACACTTTTTAAACAAAACCCTATAGCTAACTCACATTCAACAAAATATAATTCACTTTACTTCATTGCCCGTTATACTAGCGAACTCGCTATTTATTAATAAACCTCCCTATTAAAGAGTGCTTATGTCTTCGATAAAATTTTCGACCGCAGAAACCGAACAATTGGTCACTAAAATCCAAAGCTATTTTGCGAAAGAGCTCGACCAAGATCTTGGTCAATTTGATGCTGAGTTTTTATTAGATTTTTTCTCAAAAGAAGTGGGTGCCTACTTTTACAATCGCGGCTTGTTTGATGCTCAATCTATTATTGCTGACAAGTTAGAACATGTCAGTGAGATGGTTGATGAAGGAATTAGCGAAATAGAAAAGCCGGTAAGTTAGCAGCCTACTATTTTTAGAAATAAAAAAACTCGCCGAAGCGAGTTTTTAAGTCAAAGCAAATACTTAATCTTACTTGCTAGCTATTATTTGCAAGCAATTACTTGTTAGTTTTTACCGGAAAACCACGGTCACGCATTAACGCTTCAACCTTAGCATCACGACCTCTAAAGGCGCGGTATGCTTCACCTGGGTCAACGGCATTACGGACGCTAAATAAGTGCTCAACTAACTTGTCTGCTACTGCTGTATCGTAAAAACCATTAGGTGCTTGTGCAAACGCTTCAGCAGCATCAGAAGTTAACACTTCTGCCCACATGTAACCGTAGTAGCTAGAGGCATAGCCTTCACTGCTAAAGATATGACCAAAGTGTGGGCTGCGGTGACGCATCACAATTTGCTTAGGCATATTCAGCGCATTTAAGGTGTCACGCTCAAATTTATCTGCATCAATACCTGTTGGGTCAACGGTATGGAATTTCATATCAACTAACGCCGACGCTAAGTATTCAGTGGTTTTAAAACCTTGATTAAAGGTAGCGGCTTGCTTGATTTTAGCAATCAACGCTTTAGGCATAGGCTTGCCTGTTTTGTAATGCACAAGGTAGTTATCAATCACTTCATCGGTAGATAACCAACGCTCTAATAATTGCGATTGGAATTCTGTGTAATCTCTAACACCTCCATTAAGTGTTGGATATTTTACATTACTAGAGTAGAAGTGTAGTGCATGTCCAAACTCATGGAAAAACGTTGTAGCATCATCCCATGAAACAAGTACAGCTTCACCAGGAGCTGGCTTCACAAAGTTTGAATTGTTAGAAGCAAGTACATTGGTTTCACCTTCGAAAGATGTATAGCTTCTATAAGTTGTTGCCCATGCTCCAGAACGTTTTCCTTCACGAGCATAAGGATCTAAATACCATAAGCCAATATGTTTTCCAGATGTTTGATCAGTGACTTCCCATACTTTTACATCTTCATGAAACACAGGAACTTTACCTTCTTCAACTGGTGTGAATTTATAATTAAATAAACGGCCAGCTGTGTAAAATAAAGCTTGTGTTAATTTATCTAATTGTAAATATTGCTTTACTTCTTCACTATCTAAATCATATTTTTTCTTACGTACTTTTTCAGCATAAAACCTGTAATCCCAAGGTTCGATAGTAATTTTATCGCCATTTTCATCTGCAACAGTTTGCATATCTGCAACTTCTTCAGCAACACGACCAATAGCAGCAGGCCATACAGCATTCATTAAAGCCATAGCATTTTCCGGCGTTTTTGCCATACGATCTTGTAAACGCCATTGCGCATAATTATCATAACCTAAAAGTTCTACACGCTCTCTACGTAACTTAAGTATTTGAGCAATAAGGTCATTGTTATCATATTCATCTCCATTATCTCCACGAGAATAATAGTTAGTCCATACTTTTTCACGTAACTCACGCTCTGTAGAATACGTTAAAAAAGGATCCATTGAAGAACGAGTGTTTGTAATAGCATACTTACCATCTTGTCCTTTATCTGTAGCTATTTTAGCTGCCGATTTCACAAAACCATCGCCAAGACCATTTAATTGGTCTTTAGTTAAATAAGTAACATAGTTTTCTTCGTCATGTAAAACATGATCTGAAAAATCATTGTATAAGCTAGATAATTCTTTATTAATAGCTGCATAACGTTCTTTTTTGGTAGCATCTAAGTTTGCGCCATTCATTTCAAAACTCTTGTAAGTTAAGTCTACGACACGTTGTGCTTGCGATTCTAAAGGTGCTTTTTGAGACGCATCATAAACGGTTTTAACACGTTCGAATAACTTTGAATTCTGAGATATCTTTGAACTAAAGTCTGATAATTTAGGAGCTAATTCACCTTGAATTTCTCTAAATTCTGGAGATGACATATTACTACTTAAAATACCATAGTAATTAAATACATCATTTAAAGTTTTTCCTGAAGCTTCCATTGCAACAATAGTGTTTTCAAAGGTTGCAGGTTCAGTGTTATTAGCAATAACATCAATTTCAGCAAGATTTAATTCCATGCCTTTTTCTACAGCATCTTTAATATCTGCTACATTCATTTTGTCAAATGCAGGAACTCCTTGATAAGGACCTGTCCATTCTTGTAACAAAACATTGTCACTCATAGTTGTTGTTGCTTCTTTGTCTTCTGTTTGTTTTTCGTCTTTTTTGCAACTAGCAAATAGAACAATACTGCATAGAACTGCAGCTTTAATTGATTTTGAAATCATTGTGTTAGTTTAATTAATTTTAGAGTGGCTCAATATATTGAAAATTCCTTTGAATTTATGTTAAAACAATCAGAATTGTATTGAATTAATCTAGAATTTCAACACGTCTGATATATACATTTTGTAAAGGCCAATCACCATCGTCAGTTTCTACTTTAGCAATTTTGTCTGCTACATCGAGTCCTCTTATTACTTTTCCGAAGATTGTATAATCACCATCTAATTGGTACACATCTCTTAAAGTGATAAAAAACTCATAAGGTGATGCTAATTTATGCGGATTATCAATATCACTACTAGGCATAGAAATCACGCCTCGATCATGTTTAAACCCACGCTTCGTATCTGTAGGCAATAAATATTTACCGATGACTTTTCGTTTTCGCATGACATCTCTATCATCTGTGCTTCCACCTTGTACGATGTAATTTTCGATAACACGATAGAATTGTGTATCAGTAAAATAACCTTGTTTAGCTAGAAAGATAAAGTTAGCACGATGGAATTTCGTTTGGTTGAATAACAAAATATCAATATTCCCATAATCTGTAACGAGACGGACTTTATTTTCTTTATGTAATTTTTCATACTGAAGAAAAAACTCCATGGCATTTTTTTCGGTTAGAAGCGGATACCTTCGTTCTGGAGTTCTTCGTATCGTGTCTTTTGGTATAGAAGTAACTATTAATGAATCTAAAGCTTTTGCATCAGTTTTCTTACGAGATTGCTTATCTTCACAATTCGTTAAGCAGGCACAAAACACTATAAAAAAAAGTCTCTTCATTTTTTAAGATGGATTTCAATATATTTTTAAAATCAGTACCAAAAATAGAAAATCTAGAACTTCCTGGAGAAGTATCTCAGATTAAAATGTCTCCTCCTTATCGTTTAGAACTAATGGAGCAAAACAGAGTCTTGATGAAAACAGCTAAACAAGCTGCAGTTTTGGCTTTATTTTATCCAAATAAGCATAATGAAACACATTTGATTTTAATTTTAAGAAAGACCTATAAAGGTGTGCATTCTGCTCAAGTCGGATTTCCTGGAGGAAAACTAGAGGAAGATGATACAGATTTACAGATGGCAGCTTTACGAGAAACTTACGAAGAAGTTGGTGTTCCAATGGATACCATTAATGTCTTAAAGCGAATGACACCAATGTATATTCCGCCAAGTAATTTTACAGTGCAACCTTTTTTTGGGATGACCCACAGCATACCAAATTTTATTAAACAAGATGATGAGGTTGAAGATCTTATTGAGGTTTCACTTTCACATTTTTTAGACGAATCTACTGTAATTCAAACATCTGTGCCAACATCTTACGAAGTCAACGTTGAGGTGCCAGCTTTTAAACTTAATGACCATGTGGTTTGGGGAGCAACAGCAATGATGCTTAGTGAGATAAAAGACTTGATAAAAAAGGTGCTCTAAGGAGGAGTTTTTTGTAAGTTTGTCTTTACGCTTAACAATTAATATTTAATGGGATTATTTAAAAGAAACCCTTTTGGGCATATACTTTTTGTAAAAAAATGGTTAATCAGAATCTTGGGAGGACTAACACACCGTAGATTTAGAGGTTTTAATGAACTCCAAATTGAAGGCTCAGAAATTATTAAAAACCTTCCTGATACAAATGTGCTTTTTATATCAAATCACCAAACTTATTTTGCTGATGTCATTGCCATGTTTCATGTGTTTAACGCTAGTCTTAGCGGACGATTAGACAATATAAAAAATGTTGGTTACTTGTGGAATCCTAAACTGAACTTATATTATGTAGCTGCAAAGGAAACCATGAAGTCAGGCTTGTTGCCTAAAATTATGGCGTATGTTGGCTCAATAAGTATTGAGCGTACATGGAGGTCAGAAGGTAAAGATGTGAATCGACAAGTTAAAATGAGTGATATTTCTAGTATAGGAAAAGCTTTAGATGATGGTTGGGTAATTACATTTCCGCAAGGAACAACAACGCCTTTTAAACCTATTAGAAAAGGAACGGCACATATTATTAAACGCTACCAACCAATCGTTGTACCAATTGTTATTGATGGATTTAGACGTTCATTCGATAAAAAAGGATTGCGAGTTAAAAAGAAAAATGTGTTTCAGTCTTTTGAAATAAAAGAACCGTTAAAAATCGATTATGAAAATGAAAGTATAGCAGATATCGTTGAAAAAATAGAGTATGCTATTGAACAACACCCTTCGTTTCTAAAAGTGGTTTCTCAAGAAGAAATAGAAGAAAAAGAACGGTTGAATAAAGAACTTCGTGATTGGTAATTAATCCTTTAATTCATTGTCATTTGAGTCTTGGGAATCAACCGAGTTTGATTTCCGTTCTGACATTGAACCAAATAAGCACATTAATCCAATAAACAAGAATATTTTAGACCATCCAAAGACTAGGCTACAGGTGATCAATATCAATCCTGTCATGAATGAGGAATTCTCCGGATCATTTATGTTCTCACTTCCAATAGAAAAATTAAAATCTAATGTCTTTTCCTCAATCAGCACATCATTATGGAATAATTGAACTGTAATATATCCTGAAGAAAATAATTGTTTAGACTTTATATAAAACGATTCCTCTTTGCCATAAACATCAAGAAGAAAATGATGTTTCCTTTTGGGTAAGGATAGTTTTTTAGAAACTTGAACGTCATTAACTGTTATAGTCTCCATACCAATCCAATTGACTTGGTAACTTATAGTTTGATTTTCAATATTGAAGATTACAGCTTCCATTTTTATACTTCAAGCTTTTTTAATTCGTAATAATTTCTATTTAATCGTTTTAAAAGGATACCATAAATTAACCAATAGAATAATAGTAATACACTAATAGCAATAACCAAACCTATTAAGGTAACGATGGCTATACCAGCATAATATTTAAACAATTCACCATTAGCTTGTGCAGTTTCTAAAAGGGCTCTAGAACTCTCATCACTTTTTATAGCATAAGGCATCATATAGGATACTCCAACAACTAAAACAAGCAAATTGAAAAACACATATTGTTTAACTGTTCGTCTTGTTTTCAAGATGTTTTCCATTAGCATTTTAGCATTGTCAGTAGTATTGATTGTTTTATAGTTGATGTAAAATCTGTAGAAGAAATAAGCTAAAATGGCATAGGAGAAAATAGAAATGGCAATAAAGCCAAAATTACTTTCCATTCCATCTACTTCTAAGTTAAATCCTGAGGCTTTCAAACCAAAAGAGATAAATACCCAAAACACAAATTCAAGAATACTTATTATAAATATCCATTTTACAATAGACGACGATTTGCTAAGTACCATACTATATATGCTGTCTCTTATACACATCTCCGAGCCCACGAGACCGTACTAGATCTC
>OLII01000018.1_pt1 | contig 49422 bp, 43 predicted proteins | sample 1609481 | NCBI WGS metagenome assembly OLII01 (sample SAMN05416859, study PRJEB24817) | seawater metagenome | isolation source: Sea water | place: Canada:Atlantic | collected 2013-11 | reverse complement strand
AGATCTAGTACGGTCTCGTGGGCTCGGAGATGTGTATAAGAGACAGCTTCTGAGCCATCAACTCTTGTATTGCACATTCTCAAGTACATACGATGCTGGCAAACATTGTGGTAAGTAACAATTAATTTACCTTTGTCATATTTACTCCACCTAGAGCTAGATTCCAAACACCATTTTGGCGGATTCCAACAACTATCTTCATCGGCATTAACTTGGTAGGAATTAGCAAAGCTAGCTAGGCTAAATACAGTGATTACAGCACCACATAACAATTTAAAAATTCGCATTGAGTTCTCCCCATTATTATGAACTGTTGCTAAAGCTAAACGATTTACTCGTTTAAAGCCCTTGAGCAACTGCTCACTAACCTTAGCTTATACCGATAGAATTTCAATTTACTCGCTCACTTGAAGCTACTCAGTACAAAAAAGCATTCGCTTTAATCTCAAGAAAAATAAAAAATAGAAAGGCTTATGACACCTTTTTACAACGTAAAATACTCGGCTTGTTATGCGACCTAAGTCCTTGAGAAACTCCCGTTCTAATATCGCCTTTATTCTCAAAAGATATTTTTTGCGTTAGGTGCTCATTTTGCCCACCTAATTGGTAGCTCATTTTCACGCGATCTTTTCCGTAATACATGACTTGAAAGGGGAATTGGAACTTTTCAGTATTGGCATTATAAAGTGGCTCCGCTAAACGATACTTTATCAGACATGCTCCTTTATAAAATTGCCAGTCTGCATAAGTGATCTTATCCCTATTAATTGAGTACGTCTCTTGCGGGGTGCCTCGTCCTTGCTTCACGCGATATTTTACCGCTGAATGTTTTGCCATTGGGTAACTCTCTTTAAATGCAAGAAAAGAAACCACCAGTAAATCTGGCTTTAACGGAAGTTTTTGCTGTGATGCCTGAGTAGCTTCAGCACTGGCAATAGAAAGATAAAGTCCATGACCTACAACAACATTTTTCCTTAAATGAATATCGCCAGCAGTTTGTTCACCTACGATATAAGCACGCTTTAATTGCTTTAAGCGCGTTGCCAACAGTTCGGCACTCTTAGCTGTGGCATTATTTGTAAGAATATACATTGGTATATCAGGTCGTTTTACTCCTGCTACTTTTGTTTTAGTCCAAAGCTGCTCACTTTCCTTAGTCTCATGATGATAGAAGCTTTCTATAAGTGTCTTCTTTTCAAATAAATAACTCGTAAAGTATTGAATGGCACTTAAGTTTTCTATGCTTTGATCACGCAAATCAAGCATTAAAACATCAGCTGCTTTTAATTGGGTGAAAACAGCATCTATTTCGCTATTTTTAGCATTAAGATTCAAAGTTACCAAAGCAACATTTCCATCTAACAGCTCAACACTGTTGGGAGCGTTTTCCTCAGGCAAATCTGCAATAACAATAGCCTTAGCTTTTAAAGCAACGACTAATTGCGGGTCATTTGTAATATCTTGCAGATCTAATGTGATCCTTTCAGCAAAGGCTAGCGGCTCTTCATAACCTAAATATTTATACTGATTTAAGTTTTCGGTTAGCTGACTTTTTACTTTAATCGCCGCTCTAGGATAGACGGAAGATTTTTCAATGATTTTCGCAACGTTATCGATAATTTGCTTTTGCTCTGATTCAGCTAGTTCATCATAGCCGAAAGCATAATTAACATCATTCAACGCTAACATTAATATAACCAGTAGAGTTTTATGGCAGCAGTGTAATATTTTCAACTATCTATCCTTAACATTCTTTTCTGAGAAATTGCTCAGTTCTTCTCACTATATTGAAACCAGTGAATCAATAATTAATTTTTTAACTCTACGATTAATGACGAAAACCTAGCACCAAAGTTAGCTATTTTGACAAATTGAAGGTTTGAATATAATCAAGAAATGGCCCTTTTCCCGTTAAAGTTCCACCGGTGACATAAGTAATATTATTTAAAGTTGTCGCAGCATTGTGCCTACTCGCTTTATAACCGATAAATACTTCTTGCCATTTTTGGCTCAAAAAATCGTATGAGTACGTTGACTGCAAGCTATTATAATTACCGAAGACAAATAACTTATCATCTACCAGGCTAACAGAGTGAGCACTTATTTTTACCGGCAGTGGAGGTAACGTTTTCCATTGATTTAAGCGAGGATCGAATTGTTCAAATACATTCAATGCTGTTTTAGTATTATATCCCCCGACAACATAAATTAGCCCATTCCTTTCGACTGCTCTGGTGGATTTAGCGGTTGGCATATCTGCCGCTCTTACCCATTTATTCTCAGAGATTTTTAATACGGTAACGACAGAGCTGGGTATTAGGCCACCATCTGTTGGATAGGTACCACCAAAGACAAAAATATTCCCCTTAAGAAAAACTGCGCTGTTTATGCGCGTTGGCGTAGGAAGAGACGGTGCAAAACTTACCTGCTTAGTGATGGTATTAAAGACCTCAACCCGCTTTTCAAAATAAAGCCGCTTTCTTTTGACACTTACGCCACCCACGATATAAATAGAATGTTTACCATCCCATACCGCTGAAAAATATCTACGTGGTATCAGCTTGTTTTCTAACACCTCTATTTTCTTAGTGACGGGATCAATGATCTCAATATCAGAAAGAAACCCCGACTTATTCGAACCAGCAAGCACATAGAGGTTTTTGCCGTCATTGACTGATGCATGGCCAAAGCGAGCGGTTGATAAAGAGAACTCTTCAGCGACCTGCGCTTCATTAGTACTACAACTAGTGAGTAGAATAATTAAAAATAAAGAAATAAGTAGGTTGAACGATGAGGTATTTAATATATTTTTCAAGTAATTAGTCCGTTAAACGATTAATTGACTAACGTTAATTTATTTAACCAATAAAAACAACTAACAAAAACTCTGATAACTAACATACGTTTCTCTGAGAACAAAAAAGCCGCGCTTTATAAACTATAAAGTGCGGCTTTAAAATGTTCTTTATGACCTTGCGGCCTGATACCTAAACCAAGTTATTAATTTCAACAACTGGACTTACATCAGCATCGTAATCAACACCAGCAACGTCAAAGCCAAACAGCTTTAAGAATTCTTGATGGTAAGCAACATAATCTGTTAACTCATCAATGGTGTCAGTATCAACAGTATTCCAGATATCTGTAACACGTTGCTGAACACTATCTTCTAATTCTTTGTAGTTTTGACGGAAACGACCTTGCTCATCTAAACGAGGCGAATCACTGTAAATGTTTTCTTTGAAAAGGTTAGCAATTTGCTCAATACAACCTTCGTATGTACCGTCAGCTTTCATTACTTTAAACATTGCTGAAATGTAAAGTGGCATAATTGGAATAGCAGAGCTTGCTTGAGTCACTACAGCATTTAAAGACGTTACACGTGCTTGACCATTTAACGCAGACGTTGCCGCATTAATTGCCGTTGCCGCGCGATCTAAATCTTCTTTTGCTTTACCAATAGTCGCTTTACCATAAATAGGCCAAGTTAATTCTTTACCAATGTATGTGTATGCAACTGTTTTAACACCTTCAGCTAACACACCTGCTTCACCAAGTGCATTCATCCATAATTCCCAGTCAGCGCCACCCATAACATCGATAGTACCTTGGATTTCAGCATCATTCGCTGCTTCAACAGATACTTCATCAATAACGCGTTTAGAAGTATTTAAGTTTTTGGTGGTAACACTTTGACCAATTGGCTTCAACGTTGAAGAGTAAACTTCACCAGTATCAGGATCCGTTCTACGTGGAGAAGCTAGAGAATAAACAACTAGGTCAACTTTACCCATATCAGCTTTAATTGCTTCAATAGCTTTTGCTTTTATTTCATGAGAAAAAGCATCGCCATTAATATTCTTAGCGTAAATGCCCGCTTCATCAGCCGCTTTAACAAAAGCCGCAGTGTTATACCAACCAGCAGAGGCAGTTTTCTTCTCTGTTGGTGGCTTTTCAAAGAAAATACCTAATGTTTTAGCGTCATGGCCAAAAGTAGCGGTAATACGTGAAGCTAAACCGTAACCCGTTGATGCACCAATCACTAGTACATTTTTAGGACCAGAAGTCGCTGAAGTTTGCGCTTTTACATAAGCAATTTGTTCATTAACATGCGCTTCACAACCTGCAGGGTGAGCATTAGTACAGATAAAACCACGAATTTTTGGCTTGATAACCATAAGTAAACCTTTTTTATTTATATTAGTGACTCAGCTAGAGCGATACCATTTTGTATAAATCATAGCTAAGGTTTGAAAGTGTCTTTCAAAAAATTGCTGCCATTGTACCCTGCCTTAAGCATAAAGAGGTACGACCAGAAACAATGCGAATTTACTATTTAACCTCAGCTCGGGTTAAGAGATAAGTTAACAGTTTGAAATTTTTAGACTTATGATTATACCAACTCACTAGCTTGATAGTTTTTCTTAATTCAAGGCAAATTCATTAACAATAGTTATTCTATTGCTTATGAATTTAACGCAGAACTAAGGAAAAATAGCTGCTAGGGAGCTATGTATTATCCCGAGCAGAGGTTATTTACCGCCACCTGCACAATTTGGTGATAATGGGGTGTTGTCAGCATAATGCGCTTGCCATTGCTCTTCTGTATAAGTATGTAAAGCCAGTGCGTGAATTTTTTGTGCAAGCTCGTCTGCTAAAACAGCATTGACTAAGCGATGACGCTTTATTAAACGTTCGCCTTCAAAAGCTTTAGCAACAATTACCACTTTAAAGTGAGACTCACTTCCCGGCGGCACATTGTGATTATTGCTTTCATTAATCACTTCTAAATGTGATGGCGTAAAAGCATCAAGTAGTTTTTGTTCAATTACAGCAGCAACAGTCATTATTATCTCGCTAGGTATAAAGTAAGGCGTAGGAAAATTGGCAAATATTTTAGCTGATTTAACAGGATAGACCAACAATATCTTAAGAATTATGCCACAATAGCGAGCAAATTTTTCACTGAACTTTTTGCCAAATTTATGATCAGTCCCTTTATTGTCAACGATAAAAATTTATTCTTAAGCCGATTTCCTGTTGCCCAAGTTAATAGAAGCTTGCAAGCATGGGATGCTGCTGACGAGTACTTAATAAATCATATTAATGAACACGCGATTATTGGTGATAATAGCAGGTTGGCGATATTCAATGATGCCTTTGGCGCACTGAGCACCAGCTTTTGTCAATCCACAGACAGTAAACCTGACGTGTATTGTATCAATGACTCTTATATTAGTTGCCAAGGCATTCAATATAACATTGAGCAAAATTCCCTAGATAATAGCAATATTACCCAGCTAGGTTCATTAGACACTTTACCTGATGATATTGATGTTATTCTTTATAAAATCCCTAAGAGTAAATCGCTACTGATTGAGCAATTAATTCAAATTAAAAACTCAGTCAGTGACCAGTGCATTTTTATTGCTGCAGATCGCGCTAAAGAGATCCATACAGCAACATTAAAAGTATTTGAGAAGTACTTAGGTACCACCACAACATCACTAGCAGTCAAAAAAGCACGGTTGGTATTTTGCCAGCTTGATAATAAACAGCAGCATAAGTCACCTTTCCCGACGATGTGGTCATTACCCCATCAGTCAACAACTGACTTACCTGATAGTGAATTTACCATTAGCAACCACGCTAATGTTTATGCACGAGAAAAACTTGATATTGGCGCTCGCTATTTTATTGAAAACTTGCCAAAGGTCTCTCCCGAGAGCAAGGTAATCGATTTAGGCTGTGGTAATGGCGTAATTGGTTTGACAGTATTAGCGAACCAACCTAGCGCGAATATCCAATTTATTGATGAATCCTCAATGGCAATTGCCTCTGCAGAGCAAAACATCAAAACCAATTTACCCGAATTAGCTAACCAGTGTCAGTTTACCCTAAATGACTGTTTAACTGACATTGACAGCAATAGTGTTGATTTGATTTTATGTAACCCGCCTTTTCATCAAAATACCGCAACCACAGATCATATTGCTTGGCAGATGTTCAAAGACAGCCATAGAGTGTTAAAAAAAGGCGGTGAATTACGTATTATTGGTAACAGGCAACTGGCTTACCATATAAAGTTACAACGCATTTTTGGAAATGAAAAATTAATCGCCAGTAATAATAAATTTGTTACGCAATCAGCAATTAAACGATAAAAGAGAAACCTTATGAAAGTCACCCTATTAAAATCAATTCTTACCAGTGCACTGCTTGCTTCTCTTGTCGCATGTAGCACAGCACCAACACATTTGATTCTTTCCCCGCAAGTAAATTTACCGGCATCAAATCAATTCGCTAATAAAGAAGCGAGCATTAACGTCGTAGATATGCGCACTAGCCCTCACATCGTACAAATTCTTGAGAAAGATGAAGCGGCGACTATTTTATCTTCTAAGGTGCGCATTGAAGATATTATCAGCGGTATTTTATCTAAAGAATGGCAACAACAAGGGTTAACCATCTCTGCTGATGCGAAGAATAAAATTACTGCCACGATAGAGAAAGCGATTATTAGTGTTGACCAAGAAAGTGTCACCTATACCACGCAAAGTGAAATTATTATCAAGGTAATGATAGAGAATGAAAAGCAAACACTCACCAGCCAGTTTAAAACCAGAGCCCATAGTGAAGGTGCCTTAAATGCAGACATTGCTGCTTTAGAGCGTGAATTCAATCAACATTTAACCACGCTGTTAAAGCAAATGTTAGTCAGTAAAGATATTCAGAAATTTTTATAGAAACTTATACTTATTTTAATATGCGGAGCTACCCTTGAAATTATTTATGCAACTTATCATCGCTGCGGTATTTATCTTTGGCAGTGCTTTTACCTACGCGGTAGACCCTACCAATATTTACCCTAAGGTTAAACTTGAAACGTCAATGGGGGTCATCGTTGTTGAGCTAGATAGAGTAAAAGCCCCTATTACAGTGGATAACTTTCTTGAATATGTAGTGAAGGGTGAATATAACAACACTATTTTTCATCGAATCATTGAGGATTTCATTGTTCAAGGAGGCGGTTATGACAAAAAATTTACTGCGAAAGAGCTCGGTAAGAATATCTTTAACGAGTCAGGCAATGGCTTGAAAAATGAAGAAGGCACCATTGCTATGGCAAAAGAGAATCGACCTCATACTGCCAATCGTCAATTCTTTTTTAACCTCTCTGATAACACCAACTTAGATCCTGGCAGAAACTGGGGCTATGCTGTTTTTGGCGCCATTGTCGAAGGGGAAGAAGTACTTGAAGCCATAGCGAAAGTTCCAACAGACTATAACGAAGCCATGGCGTGGAATGATGTTCCGGTAAAGCCAGTGATGTTAATTAGAGCAACACTGCTCCCTGCAGATTAGTAATTTATTAAAAGTGCAGATTTTACAAAAAGGTAACAAATAAAAAGCGGCTTTTTTTTGACAAAAAAACAATTATCACCGATAAATAAGTAAGCCAAGAATAATTCACAAGCATCATTATCAACAATAAAAGACTATGTGAACCAATAAAAAAGGCGCTAATTCTTCACGGGTGAATTCGTTAACTCTCATTAATCACCCATATTCTCAGTGCCAAGCTGTAGGTTATTTTAAGGGGTATTCATGATAATTGAGCAGTTTATCGATGATAAAATAATACAAATGCATGCGTATGTAGGCGCTGTTATCGAACAAAAACTTCATTACACAGAACTTGACCGTTTTATTTTAGATACCATGTCTGAATGGACACTATTAAGCGTTGTTGATGAAACGCCACATAGCGCCAAAGAAAGGGTTTTTTGGCACCTTATGCATGAAGTTAGCTTACATGGCGCGCAGGCACTTAACCAAGATTTATTCTTCAAAAGTGAAATCAGTACCTGCTTAGACTTTTTCAATGGAGTCGGCAGTTACCCTATCGATTGTATTGGCTGGCGACCTATTGCCTGAAGCGATATCACTCAGAGTAAGTAATTGCCAACATATTGATTAAACAATTCAATTTGTAACTACTCTTTGTTAGGCTAGCATCATATTCATACCAAGCTAACATTAGTATTTCATGTCTGAACAACATTCCTTTCGCCAAACATTAAGTTATTTTAAAGATCGTAATTTATTAAGTATTTTCTGTTTTGGTATAGCTAGTGGCTTTCCGTGGGTAATGATTGGCTCAGCAATGAGTGGCTGGTTAAAAGATGAAGGCCTTAGCCGTTCCAGTATTGGCCTATTTGGACTTATTTTTGTCGCCTATAGTATTAACTTTCTTTGGTCACCGTTAGTAGACCGTTTAAAAATTCCTCTTATAACCGCTAAGATAGGCCAAAGGCGCAGCTGGATATTAACTGCGCAATTCGTGATATTGTTTGCAACACTACAACTTAGTCAGCTTGATGCTAATAGCCAGCTTAGCATGATGGCTTTATTTGGTTTAATCATCGCCATTTCAGGTGCAACTCAAGACATTGCCATTGACGCTTACCGTATAGACTCATTAGGCAACAAAGATAGTAACTTTATGGCTGCGGGCTCTGCTATGGCAACAGCTGGCTGGTGGACTGGATATGCGGGCTTAGGCAGTATTCCATTTATTCTAGTTGACCAACCTAACTGGCAGTGGCCACAAGTTTACCTAGTACTTGCCGCTATTATTTCGGTGTTAATGATTACTGCACTCATAGTGAAGGAGCCTATAAGTAACAGAGAGCAACAGCAAGCAAGAATTGAAAATAGCTATTTGCAAGCGTTACCAAGCCAAGGTAATAAACCACTACTTATTCTTCTAATATTACCATTAATTTTGCTCAGTATATTTTACGCTAACATTGGCTACCCTGCTTGGCCTACACAATTGATTGATGCAGAATTCAGGTTTTCTGTCATATCACTGATTGTTGCCACCCTGCTTATCATCTTTATCAAACAACTTAGTGCATTGAATCAAGCAATGCAAAGACAAAATAGTAATGAATTCATTAGTCATCAAGTGGCTATGGTTCATAGGTTAACGGCTTGGTTATTAACAACGCTAGTAGCCCCAATCCAAGAGTTTTTCCAGCGTAATGGCACTCGTTTGGCTATTTCAATTCTCCTCTTCATATTTTTATTCAAGCTAGGTGAAGCTTATCTGGGTCGAATGTCGATAGTCTTCTACCGAGAAGTAGGTTTCTCAAATAGTGATATTGCCTATTATTCAAAAATGATCAACTGGGCGGTTACTATAGTTTTTTCACTAATAGGCAGTGTTTTCACCATACGCTATGGTATTTTAAAAGGACTATTTATCGGAGGGATTGCTATGGCAGCGAGTAACTTACTATTTGCATTAATGGCGTTAGTAGGCCCAGATAAAGCTTTATTTGCCTTTACCGTTTTTGTGGATGGCTTCACTTCAGCTTGGGGCTCTGTTGCCTTTGTCGCTTTATTATCTGTTTTGTGTAATAAAACCTTTACTGCTAGTCAATATGCCTTAATGGCCTCACTTGGGACTTTTGGAAGGGTAATGCTTGGTTCATACTCGGGCATTATGGTTGACTGGCTGGATGGCAATTGGGCACTATTTTTTGTCTGCACTGCATTGATGGTTATTCCTAGTCTATTATTTTTATATTCAATACGAGTACCGCTAACAAAATTAATTAATAGCCAGAATTGATAACAAGATTAGATACTAGTCTAACTATAAATTTTACCCTATGATTAATAATTGTATTTACTAATGAGCCCTCCAATTTATGATTAAATTATTCTTTTTACTACCCATTATCATGTGCTCTATCTGGTATTGGTATCTAAACTCACACGGCTATAGTGTAAAACAAGGGGTTAAAGGCTTCAGTTATATTATTGCTTTCAATAGTATCATCATTGGTTTTTTCGTCATGATGATCTACCTAACCCATTGATAAGAAACAAAGCAAAATCAAAATTTATGACATACAATTAAACTATGTTGCTACTACCTTTATTGTTTTATGTTAATTGTTGATCAAAGTGTTTTAGATGATATCGGCCGCGGGTTTTCCGTCCCCGCGCAGCCTAAACTGCTACTTGAACTGCTTAAAATCATGGCGGAGCCTGACCCTGATATCAACGCGATCAGTGATGCCATCAGCAAAGATATTGCTGTTAGCGCCGCCATATTAAAAACCATTAACTCACCACTGTATGGCCTAGGGAGAACAGTAACTGATATTAAAATGTCAGTTAACTATATAGGTATTTTTGGTGTGGTTATGTTGGTCACTGGCAGCTTACTCAAGAAAAGTTTTGACCCAAAAAGTTGCAGTATCGAGTTAGAACCCTTTTGGCAATTAACCTCTGACATTGCCAATATTGCTATGCTTTTAGGGCAAAGATATAAACCTCAAATTGCCAATGATAAGTTCTTTAGTTTAGGGCTATTTCACGCGTGCGGTGTGCCTGTGATGGCGATGAAATATAAAGATTACCAACAGTTTTTAGACCAATCATTAACGACACCCGAATTCGCATTAACCGATTTAGAAGAAACACACTATCAAGTAAATCATTCCACCATTGGTTACTATGTTGCTAGTTCGTGGCGCTTACCTAGAGATGTTTGCCAAATAATTTTACAACATCACGACCGCGACTTTTTAACAACGCTAAATGGCACTGAAGATCAGGATTTATTTGCGGTATTAAAGCTAAGTGAACAGCTTACATCAATTAAATATACCGATTGTGATAATTCAGATTGGCCCTTTGTAAAAGAGCAAGTACAATCACTTCTCGGCATAGATGATGAAACGTTAGCTAGTTTGTATGAAGAGTTTTGCTATACAGAGCAAGGGGCTCAATAAAACTTAGCCCCTAAGATAAACCGTTGGTAAACTTGCCCCAAGAAAGCAATAATTGCCTAAAGTCATCCAAGCCGCAGCCAGCAACTTCGTTTTGATCTAAGTGAATATGCTCATCGGTCAACATTTCAGGCAAACCTTCACCACTACCATTTAATGAACCGTTCATGCTGACATTGGTTTGAATGGAAATATCATCCCGATTTAAGGTAATTGAGTACTCACTTCCTGTGATTTGAACCTCGGTAGATTGTCCTGTGTCGACATTATCTATTGCGGTGAGTAACTTGGTAAGTTTATCAACATCATGTCCTAACTCAACTTCCATCCATGGACCTATGACTTCATGCTCTAACGAAAAGAGCGCTCTGGCTTCGCCTGTTATAGCGTCATGTACAAATTCATATTCCATAGCCTTTCCTATATTGTGGAGTATAAAAGGGCATACATTAAGTGTAGCAAAGCTTGCAGCTATTGGGCTTATTTATTGGATTGCGCTACTAAAGCTATGTAAGTTTTGATGAGCCAAACTCATCAGCTTGGTTGCTCACTTTCTTGTAAGTGTTAATGCTCTTTTGAGGTTTGATTATTTCGCTAACCACTGACAAGTTAGCAAACTATTGTTCTTGATAGGGTTATCTTGTGTTGCTAACTCAACTTGACCAGTAAAATTCGCTGATGTATTAATAACACCAACGCCTTTAGGTGTTCCGGTCATAACGATATCGCCCTCTTCAAGGGTAATAAAAGTCTGTAACTGCGCTAAAATATCAGCTGGCTTTACCATCATTAAATCTACGCCGCCTTGTTGTTTTAGCGCTTCATCAATTGATAAGCTTAAGCTTAGTTGTGCAATATCATCTTGCTCAATACTGATAAAATCACTAAAAACAGCAGACTTATCAAAAGCTTTAGCACGCTCCCAAGGCAAGCCTTTAGCTTTTAATTTGCTTTGTATATCTCGCTTTGTTAAATCTAAACCTAACGCCACGGCAGTAAACTGTCCTTTTTGATATAAAAAGCTCAACTCTGCTTCATAGTGAAGAGAGTCATTATTATGCTTGGAAAAAAGCTCTGTGCTAATGGCTGAATTGGGTTTAAGAAAAACCACCATTTCATCAGGCATTTCATTGGCTAATTCTTTTATATGATCGACATAATTACGACCAATACAAACGACTTTTGACGGAGTGACTTGTTGTACTGATTTGTCAGACTGACGCAAAGTTACTGTATTCATGAAAAGCCTTTATTAAGCGATAGAAGTAGATTGCCGAGCATAATAATCAGTTAGCTGTTATTCGACAAGTTGATTTTCTGATTCACTGAAAAATATAAGTGCATGCATCTAACCATCAACATCAACAGCCAAGTAAACTCAACAAACACCAATAATGACAAAGCCAGATATAGGCTTGGTTTTATCATTACTGCCACTAAGGTTAAGCCACTAAGAATATGTAAGCAGTAAAGTATTAAGCCATGCTGCTTATTAAGAAATTCATGCATATGAGGAATATGCTGCATAGCAGAAAAGTCAGTTAAGCAGCGTTGCTGCAAGTGGGTATAACTCAAAAAAGGCAATATCTTCAATAACATTGCTTGAATTACCGACAATAAATTAAAGTAGATAAATATTGCTGTGAGCAACATGGTTTTGTCAGGAAGCAGTAAAGATAAAGGGTTATCACTGACTAAGTAAAAACTATCAGGTAAGAAGTACAGAACATTCAATACTAATAACGAAATCGCCGCTAACTGCCAATATTTAATGCTGGTGTCTGGGACTTTACGCTTACGCTGATTAATCACATATAATAAACTTAAGGCATAAATAGCATGAGCAATAAAAATCAATGCCATAAAGTCACTGCCATAGAAAGCAAACCCAAGTAATAAAAGACCGAGGCTTATTGGCAGGTATTTTCTAATATATTGAGGCATATTAGGTGCCACATGAAACATAGGTAACACTTGAAAACTTACACCAATGATCAGCAAACTCGCCCAGCCTACAAGCCCAAGCATGGCATGAATATCGGTAAAATGTTTATCTACAAAACCAAATGAGTACGTCAAACCACCCCTGCTTGCCAGTAGCATGACACCCAGCACTAATGCGGCAATGAATGCTGCGATAGCCAATCTAAATGCATTGATAGAATCCCCTTGACTCATTTTCTTAACTAACACCCAAACCACTGCGCTAAGATAAAAAATAAACGCTAGACTAAGTAACACTAGCGCACTTTGAGTAAGCCAAGGGTTAGCGGTGAGAAAACTCGATATTAAGGCAATAACACCAAAGACATATAAGCTATGACTTACTGTAGCAATAAGACGAGGTCTAGCAATACCTATCCCGCCAATAACAGGCAACAGCTGTAACAGTGCGCCCATCATCACCAGCGTTAAAAAGCCCAAAGTAAAGCCATGGGTAAGTGCCAACATACCTGGGTGCCAACGAGATAACCAAAGCGTTTCCCCGAAAAAGAAAATGATGAAGGCACAAGCAATCATAAAAAGTGGCGCACAGATAAAAAAACGAAAGGGTAAATCTATCGGGGGTAAGGCATTAAATGACAAGCCAGAAATATTCATGAAAGCCTATTTATATCGAGCTAGGTAAAACTATTATTTTCTAAGTGACACTGAAAGTCATCGTGATCATTTAGTCGGTAAATATACAATGAGATATTGTTGTCATCATGCACTATACAGTGATACTTCCACCCTGTTTGTAGCAGTTTTTCGTACAAAGGATAGGGTTGACGTCTGTGACTAATCAATAAACACTGCTTAGTCGTTAGCTGAGCCAGTGATGTTAGAATAACGGTCATTGGCTCAGGCGGCTCAAGTGCTGTTACATCAACTTTAAAAAGTTGCATAGCAGTTATGCAACCTGGCTACTTTTAAAGCCTTCTACGAGTTGTTCGCCATCAGTTAAGTGCTGCGCCATCATAGGATAAAGCATCATTTCTTCTTTCATATTATGTTGCTGCATCATCACCATCAGCGTTTCAGATAATCCTAGATATTCATCTTTTGCTTTCGCTGCGAGTGCATTGTCTAAATCTTGCACTAGAGCACGCATTTGCTGGTGCTCCATACGCATGACCTGCGTTGGTCCCGATGTCATGCCTGTAGCTTGCTCAAACTGTGGAAATAGCACATCTTCCTCTTGCGCTAAGTGCTCAGTCAACTCGCTTGCAAATTGTTGCCATTTACTTAGTGCTAATGTCCAGTTTTGTTCTGCTACGGCGCTCTCAGCTTCAGAAAAAAACTCATCACACTCTCGGTGTTTTGCTGTCATATACTCAGGAATTGAACTCATCACATTGCTTCCTATCAATAATTTATAACCATATGTTAAAGCACTGAGTTGAAGTCTGATTTGACCTGTATTAACAAAAGTGATTATTTAAGGAAGTAAGAATGCTGAATTCGGGTTAATAAACTTTGAATAGAGCAGCATCCATTAAGTTAACTGAAAATAAAACAACGTTATCTTGTTGTGATGACTCTATAAAAACAAAAAAAGCTAGCAGTTTATACTGCTAGCTTTTTGGTTTTTTACTCTTGAACTTGGGTAACTAAAAACTAGTCTTTAACTGCCAAAAGCTGACGAATAGAAACAGTAATTTGTTCAATGTTATTAACATCAACAGGAGCAATAAAAATAGTATCATCACCAGCCAGCGTACCAAGAATACCTGCCGACTCCCCCATGCTATCGAGCATACGAGAAATTAACGGGGCTGCGCCAATACCTGTTTTTAAAATGATCTGCATACCATTATGTTTAACACTTAACACCACTGACTCTATTGACTGTTTTGATTTAGGCACAGCTAACTCATCAGGCAAAATATAAATCATTTCATTATTGGTATTTCGTGTTTTTACCGCACCAAGTTTAGAAAGTAAGCGAGATATTTTCGCTTGCGACATATCATCAAAGCCTTGCTCTGAAAGTGCTTCGGCTAACTGACCTTGCGAGCCATAACATTGCTCTTTTAATAAACGCTTAAACGCCTGAACTAACAGGGACTCTTTCTCTTTTCGGTTGCTCGTCATTTAGCTTCTTCATCTCGGTATTAGGAATGCGCTAATTCTACACTATTGATACGTGGTTAGTGAATATTTATTCACTTTAACTGCGCATTTTTTTGATTATTCTCAACTAAGTATCGAAGTCATATGATTATCCCAACGAATGTCGTCAAAATCGGCATTAACTTGGTATGAAGTTAAAGGATTTGATTGTGAGACAACTTGCCCCCGACCAGTTGATGCAACAAACTTATCGGCATGCAATGTCACTCCCGCACCATCTTTTAATTTATGACTACTGAGAAACTCATTGTTATCTAACTGCCAATAAGTCAATAAACTCGCTTTCGGGCAAGTAATTGCGACAACGTTTTGCTTTGAGTTAACACAGACACTCGCAGTGTATTGCTTCATACTACGCCAAATATCACTATCAGCTTTTAAAAACTGCAATTGCGTTTCACCCTGATGAGCAAGGGCAAGCGGCACCTCATCCGTAGATGCTCCTTGATACTGCATACCTGCAATAACTTTACCCTTATCACTTACATCAAGATGCCTAATACTTAGATGATTATTTGCTAGTTCAAACTTATCAATAACTTTACCATTAGCTAGCTCCATATATGCAAGGTTTGGTTTCATCGTAGCTAGATTGAGCTTTTTACGTGCTTGCTGTGGATGGGTTTGAATACCGCCATTAGCAATAACTATTTGATAGTTACTGCTAGTCTGTTCATGCTCTGATGACGGCATTAAAGCAATTTGATGTGGCCCAATACCACCAGAATCATACTGCTCTAGCACTTGTTGTGTTTGACTATCCCGCAACACAATTAAGCCCTTACCGGCTTTGTAGTCATTTTCTGTCGTTACCAGTATTTTATCATTATCAAGTAAAACACCATGACCATAAAAACGATTTTCAGCAGCAACACTAATTTCTTGCACTATTTCGCCACGAATAAAGTCGACTTCTAAAACATAGTTTCCTGGGCGACGAGCAAAAACTAAGGCATGACCAGGCTTACTTTTCATTGCTAGCACCTCGTGACCACGTGCAGGCAAGGCAACTTTACTCATTAACTGACCTGTTAAGTCAAAAGCCGCGACAAAAAAATTACCTTTTTTGTCGCTTGCAGCGCTTACTAACCAGTGCTTTTCACCACTTAGTAATGTCGTTGGTGCTATGGCAGTTAACGCGCCAATGGCACCAAGTCCCGTAAGACCAAGAAGAAATTTTCGACGAGAAATCATATTTGAATTACTTTCCAACTAACAAAACTCTAGAGATTAATTATCATGCTAGCTAGCCTTTGATGGTGACTAATTAGCATGATAAAAGTTGATAACGAGGTAGCAGCAAACACCGCAAACTAAAAGCTATACTTCACACCAACAATTGCTTGCATAGGCTTACCCGGGCGAGCACCAAAAGGACGACGCGAGACGATTACTTGCTGATCAGTAATATTATCAATTTTTCCATAGAGCTTTAGGCTGTCATTCACTTGATACCAAGCTGAAAAATCAACCTGTATTAGCTCATCAGTCATTAACCCCTCAAGTTCAGTATTAGTACCGGCAGCTTCACTCATTGCGCTAAGGTATTTTACTAACACCGCGACTTGCCATTGCGCGCCTTGCAAACCTAGCTCTAGTGAAAACTGTGATTGAGGTAAGTAAGGTAATTCATCACCAGCAGTGACACTTCCCCATTGAGAAAATGTTGAATCGAAACTATTTTGAAACTCAGACTGACTGAAGGTGTAGGCAAGTTTAATCGGTACAGATAAGGCCTGCGTAAGTTGCCAAGAAAGCGTTGAACTAGCCTCTAGCCCATAAACATCAACTTCACCACCATTAAACTCCTGATCAAGCTCTTCATTACAACCACTAGAAAAGGTACAAGCACCTTTTAGATTACTGTAATCATTGTAAAAGCCAATTAACTCACCTTGAATAACTTCATCGCTATAACGCCAGCCAAATTCATAATTCCAACTTTGCTCTGCTTCAATGGTGCCTGCTTGCCCAGGGCTGTTAGGCACATAGCCTTTATTTACCCCAAATAACAAACCTTGGTTGTTCGTCAGCTGATAAAACAAACCGGCACCGGGTAATATTACGGTGTCGGTATTTTTACTGACACTGGCATTGTTTTGCTCATTTAACAGTAAATAATCAATCGCCTCACCTTCAATATGCTCAACGCGCAGACCAAGGGTGAAATGAAATTTATCGATAACCACGTTAGCATTAGCAAAGGCCGCTATTGCTGTAGCGGTATCATCGTTTTGAGTAATAATCTCACTCGGCGTGCCATTTAACACCATCTGTGCTGCTTGCATATCATAATACGTTGCTCGGTGTAGACGAGTAACGTTATCTTGATGCAAGCGAAGACCACTATCTATGATGACATCAGCAGATGATACCCTTGTGTCCCAGCTCAACTTAGTTTCAATGCCCTTTGAGTAATAACGGCGGTCATTTAAAGTAAAGACTAACGCATCGTCTCTGCCAAAGGTGTCACTTTCACCTTTTAAAACCTCAATATAGTGTTGATTATGCTCTGGCTCAGTTAAGATCCTTTGCATACTACGGTTACTAACAAAACTGTTAAACCTATCCCAATCACGGTCAAACTCACGATGATAAGCTTGAGTAAATAAGCTGGTATTTTCAGTTAACTCAATATAATGCGACAATTGAAATTGATAGTGCTCCCAATCCATTTGATCTTTTTGACTCGCCAAATAGCGCACATCACCATCTAGGGAAAAATCCTCATCGGTTAAGCCTAAATAGGTTTCATTAGACACCTCTTCGCCGTAGCCCATTTTTAGTTGAAAAAACTGATTACTGGGCGAACTATCCGGTACATAACTTAGCTTCATCAACACTTCGTTTTTATCAAAGCCTGTCTCTAAGTCATTGCCTTGATTATCCATTAATGTTTTAAAGCCATCAGATCCTAGATGTATGCCTTCAACTAAAACACCAACCTGCCCTTTTCCTGTTAGGGCATTATCGCTGCGAATATTTTGTGAGTAATAACCATGAGCTTTTTGGTAATTATCCTGACCATAGGCTAAATCAAGCATACCTTCACCTCCCTGCTTCGCAGAGTTCTCAGTGATAGGACGAGAGACCATGTTAATTGCGCCACCCACGGTATTTGGTCCATACTGAATGGCAGAGGGCCCTTTAAATACTTCAACCTGACTCATTCGTGACATCATTGGAAAGTAATACGCAGCTGGCGCTGCATAAGGTGCTGGGGCAATTAAAATACCATCTTCCATTAATGCTATTTTACTACTTCGCTCTGATGTCGCGCCGCGAAGGCCAATATTAGGTCGCAGACCATAACCATCTTCTTCACGTACATAAACCCCAGGAACACTTTGTAAAACCCGATGGATATCGTCAAATTCAAATAAGTCTAATGCCTCTGTGCCAATAACGACGGCAGATCCCGTAGCGGTTTCAAGTTGGTTATGCTCGCCAAAAATACTAATAACCTCTACTTGCTTATTACTTTCTGATATATTTTGAGCCGATCCTCCTTCGCCTTGGGCATTACTTGCTTGAGTAAAGCACGCTAAAGCAAGTGCTAAGACTAAGGGCTTTTTTGCCATACAAATATTATTCATTAACTTAGCCCCCTAGTCGCCATCATTCGAGTTAAAGCCAATATTAATATCTGTGGCTTGAACAAAATCAACGGTAAGCACATCTCTCAGCGCTCTTAAACTATCAATAGCGGTAGATAATTCTATTCTGCCATCATCGGTTTTAAGTAAATGAGGAAATGAGCCTTCTAGCGCTGTAGCAGCAATAATTGCCCCGTCAATGGCAGCAGTCATTTCAGTGGCTATGTTTTTCTGGGATAGATGGTTAATTAAAATATCATCAAACCCATGACCGCCACCGGCAGTGAAGATAACGTTAAAGGTGGCAATATTGGTTTGAATACTGCTAATGGCATCACCACTGACAATATGTTCAGCAACACTAGGTAACCCAGGACTAGCGGCCCCTAACGGTACTAGCATTTTTTCATCTTTTACCCGTTCAACCTGCTCTAACCAATTAGTAACCAGTTCTTCAACAGCATCTTTTTTACTACTAAAATCGCCAGTGCCCTGCGTTAGTTGCGCATGATAATTACCAGACGATATTTGCCATGCATTATTAACTTCTGTGCTGATACTGGCGACATTAGCACTAATGGCAGAAATAACTTCACAGCGCTTTTCTTTATCATCAGCGGCCAACAAACTCTCTTGTCCAGTCGCAAACAATACTAACTCTAATGCCGGCAAACCTTGGCTACCGACACTTTGTTTGGCAATAAAGTCTTCAGTCACAGTTTCACTACTAGCCAATAGGCTAGTAATGCCACTACCGACATTGTCTTTGCTGTCAGGCCAATAATAAAGTCTAAAATTACGATTATCATTAGCAATCGGCCCAACTTTTAGCCATTGAATGGTTTGCCAACTCGTGACTACATCACGCCAAGATTGCTGTAACGCGACTAACTCATTATCAGTTGGGTTTGTTTGGGCACAAAACGTAGCAGTTTGACTGCTTAATAATGCCGAGTGGGTTTGTAAGTTTTGATAACTTGGCAAGACATGATTATTGGCTAAATCGGTCAACCATAAACCAAACTCATCTTCTAAGGTATTAGTTGGCTCAGGTGTAGTTGGCTCTGGCGTGGTTGGTTCAGCGCCAGCGCTTGAACCTGAACTTCCACCACATGCGGTTAATAAACCTGTAAGTAACAATGCAGGTACTGTTTGTAATACTTTATTTTTAATTGTCATGTAAATAATCTCTATGTCGTTGATAAGGGAGTTAAATCGCCTTAACAAATTTAACCAAAGCACTTCTTTGCAGCTTGGTTAAGGTTTTATATTTTTGTTTAGCGGCTTCAGCCTCGCCGCCATGCCATAAAATAGCTTCATTAATCGTGCGAGCTCGACCATCATGTAAAAAACGCTGCTGACCGGTTTTATTTTCTTGCAAGCCTATGCCCCAAAGAGGCGCAGTCCGCCACTCTCGACCACTTGCAATAAATTCATTAACGCCATCCGCTAAACCTTCTCCCATATCGTGCAAAGCGAGATCGGTATAAGGCCAAATGGTTTGTTTCGCTAGGGCTTGCACTGGGTAATTTGCATCGGTGACATAACTTGGGGTATGACATTGCTGGCAGTTGAGTTGATAAAAAATATCTCGCCCTGCCCTCACGGTTTTACTTTGCAGATTCCGCGCTGGTGGCACACCCAAAAATTCATTAAACGTTACCGTTAAAGCTAAGCGATTATCTGGTATCTCTAAATCAGCTAGGCTGTGGCCGCCATATTCACTCGCTAAACCACAGACAATCTGACTTTCCGTACAGGTTTCATTAGGAAAGCTGGAATTGGTAATGCCGATATCATCCCTAAATGCTGCGGCAACTTGTTGGTGTAAATTAGGTTGCTTAGCCTTAAAACCAAAACGTCCAACTTCGGTGGTGCCAGTAATCACATTGGGCACTCGGTTATATTTCGCTGAAATACCGTCGCCATTGGCATCATCAACATCTTCTTGGTTTAGTAAGTCTTGTGTTTTAATCGCGTTTAGTAATCCCATGCCAAAGACATTTGGCGCTAGTCTTACCGATAAGCCAATGTATGGCGCTAATTCACCATAAGCTAATTGGGTTAGTTTGTAGCGAGGTTGCTGTAATTCATAGCTTTCACCATCAGCAAACTCACCTTTAATTAAGGTGTATTTTTTATCAAGCCATGCTTCACCGACATTGTCACTATACGGTGATTTGTTAATGACGTTTTCATCGGTTAAGCGATAACTAATAGCTCGAGGCTGAATTTGGCCGCCATAAATTGGATCGACAGCCATAATTTTAGGATCTTTACTGCCTAAACGTACCACCAGCGATAAAGGTAAAATATGCCCAGCTTGATCAATCTTGGCGCGTGAACCCGCAGTATGACAATCGATACATGAGCGAGTATTAAATAGTGGTCCTAAACCATCTCGGTTGCCCGTTGCACTCGGCGCAGCAACCCAAGGATCGCGAAAAAAGGAAAAGCCACTCCAGAAATCAAGCTTTTGTTTATTGCTTGATGCCTTGCCTGGGTTCAAATAAGTTGAATACAAACGTTTATGGGTCATATCGCCAGCCGGTTGTAATTCACTTTGTTGAAAAGCCGGTACTTGTGATTTTGACCAGCTATCTATTGTCGATTTTTCAATATCGCTACAGCTTGCTAACACCATTAGTAAGGCAAAAATATATAAAGCTTTGGTCATTAATTGCATTAAACTTCAAAACCTTTATAAAGACTTTAAGAAAGCAAGTAGCTGTTCTCGTTCAGCTTTGCTGTAATGCATAAAGGTATCTTTTGAATCTTTCGCTTCACCACCGTGCCACAACACTGCTTCTTCAATGGTTCGTGCTCGACCATCATGTAAAAAACTGGAGTCTTTATTCACTGTCTGCACTAAGCCTAGCCCCCATAACGCAGGTGTTTTCCATTCAGTACCACTAGCATCACCTTGGGCAACACCGTCAGCTAAACCTTCACAGCGCTGAACATATAAACATTCTGCGCCTGTTGTACAGGATAAACCGGTCTCGGTTTCACGGGTTAATGCACATGTGCCGCCCATGTCATGCAATAATAAATCGGTGTAGGGATAAATGGTTTGATTTGATAGTACGGCAATTGACATGGCATAATTTTCTTCAGTATTTGCTGTTAAACCACCGAGTGATAACTCACCAAGTTCACTGCCTTTAGCATCACCAGTAATATGACGCGGCGTATGACAACCACTGCAGTTAGCTTCAATAAATAGTTTTCGACCTGCGGTCACTTCTTCAGTCCATGTATCACTCGCATCGTCGTAGCCACGGCGAGCTGGCACAGCTAAAACGCGATTATAAAACTCCACTAATGCTAACGATAAGTCACTTAAATCAGGCTCTTTAGCTGTTTTATTTTCACTTTCAGCAGCTAACAAACAAGCGGTTTGTTGCTCTGTACAAGGCTCATTTGAAAAGACACTGGTTGATACCCCCATATCACCAAGATATGCTCCTGCTACTTGCTGTAATACCGTCGGGTTTTGTGCTTTATAAGCAAAGCGGCCAATAACTTTATCTGCGCTATCATCAGCAAAGACATCTTTAACCATTGAAGCTCGGCCTGAAATACCATCACCATTGCTATCATCAACATCAACTAAAGCAAGGAGGTTTTTTTCTGGGATAGCGCCGAGTAAACCGACACCAAATGCTTGTGGTGCTATACGAGCAGAAAAGCGTACGTCAGCCATAAATTCGCCATAACTTAAATCACGAATTTTATAAGTTGGCTTACGTAATTCATAACGAGTGCCATCAGGATAGCTACCCGTTATAATTTCAAATTCCACATAAGGAAATGCTTCACCAAGTGATTCAACACCGCTCACTGAGCCATCATGTATTGAGAAACCATCGGCTAAGGTATTACCACTGATAAAACCATCAACCGAAAAAGGTTGAATTTGGTCACCGTACATAGGATCCGCTTCACCTTTACCATTGGCTAATTTCACCAACATACTCGTCATAGGCGTTGTGGGGGATTGTGGCACGACACCTCGGCCATCGTTTAAATGACAGCCCTGACAGCTACCAGTGCTTAAGATGGGACCAATACCATCATCTGGGGTACGAAATAAATGATCGCCTTGGGTAAAAAAGCCATCAAGCTGAAAGTCGGCAATGATTGCCTCTGGTTTACGGCTAAAGGCATTTTCATTTTTAACAAACACCGTGCTATCGCCGCCAGATAAATATTCAGACTTATCAATTACATCAATGGCTATTGGTGCAAGTCCGCTGTGATCAAGTATTGGCTGCGGTGTCGGTGTTGGCTCTACAGGTTCGATTACTGCAGGGTCTGAACCATTACAGCCAATAATTAGCAAACTTAAGGCTAGGGTTATTGCGCTCTTATACATATATTGCTCTCTTTATACGAATACTTGATAACTTTCAGGACTTACCAAGCAAAAAATGGGCTCCATAAGAGCCCATTACATCCAAACAGTAATAGTTTTAGCGATGAACAATTAAGCGTTAGATTTCTTGCTCTGTATCATCTCTTAGGTCATTCGTTGTGACACCAAGCGCAGTGATAACCGCTTCAATATCGTCAGTTTGAGTAACTAATGCATTGATCACCGCTTTAATATTTGGCTGATTTATGCCTTCTTGAATGAGCACATCAAATGGCATACCTGTTTTAGCTTTGGTATCAATCACTGCCGCTGCTGACATGGTTGCTTCTAATGAGCCGCGTAATTTATTGGCTAGTTCATGTTGCTCTTCAACCACAAGAAGATCGTAGAGTGAAGCACCTTCGATAACCTCGCCGTCGATACGGACGTATTTAGCATTAAAGCTGTTTTGTACGCCTTTAGCATTTAAGAAGATGTCTCTGTGAGTGTTATCACTAAAACATGAATGCTCATCTTCTTGAGAGTTTTCAATTAGCGCAATATTGATACGCTCACCCGCTAATTCACCAAAACTTAAACGACCCATGCCTTCAAGAATTTTTGCCAGAGAAACATCACCACCGGCAACGAAGTTTTGATAATGATCACCAGATCCTGGCTCCCATTGCTCGGTTACACGCTTAAGTTGCTCAATTAATAATTCAGCGGTAGTAACAAGGTATTGACCACGACGCTGACAAATATCGTCAGTCGCTGCATTAGAACCTGAAGTACAAGCCCCTACTGTGCTTGAGTAATCTGTTACAGGACGTTGACCAGCAGTATTATCACGTGTACCTGCTCCTGATAAATCTTGGTTTAAATCTTGACCCCAGAGTAAAAATTCAATGGCATGGTAACCGGTAGTTACGTTGCGACCATCTTCACCGTGCTCAAAAAGGTTTTCTAAGGTAGTAGCATCAATTGTCGGGTAATCGGCCGTATTCGCAATGATGTTATCGGTTATGGCATTGGCTGGTGTTTCTGGACCAGATAAGCCATCAACAGGTTCAACATAATCAATAATTGCTTCACCTAATGGCCACGCATTGATTAACCCTTCAGGGCCTTCACCTGCATCATCTGTGCCTAGAGTGCCGTCGGCTTTTAACTCGTCGATTGGGCCTTGACGAAAACGGTAAACTTCAGTTTGACCATAAGGTTCGCGAGAATCTAACCAAGCTTTTTTCGCTAGGTCAAAGTTGGCTTGTGTCGGGGTTGCTGTGAACAATTCAAGGGCAACTTTCAAATCTTGTGCGCTAATTAACGCATCAGAATAAGCAGCATAAGCAATATTTGCATTGGTCTTAATGACATCGTCTCGTGTAACAAACGTACTTACACCACTTGTTCCGGCTACGCCGTTAGCACCTGCTACACCAGCAACACCGTCATCGCCATCTTCTACACAGGCAGTTAAACTCAACGCAACTAATAACGCAGCTGATACTTTTGAAAAAGAACTAAATTTCATCTCTTCTTAAATCCCTAAAAGTTAAATTACAAATGATAATTGTTCGCATTATAACTATGATTTGTACTTTGTCTACAATTTGATACATATTTTTAACCTTAGTAACAAAAATGCAGATCGAACTTGGCGGGTTAAATGATTGTTTACACGAAGATCGACTCTAATTTGCCAGTTTTTTTGACTCAGTCGCTGTACTAGCGCAAAATCCGCTAGTGTTACAAAGATTACCAAAAACAACTAAGAGAACATTGTTAGGGATATTATGAAAAAACTTAAACAACTTACTTTAAAAGTAATGTTGCCAGTACTTGCGCTAGGCAGTACCGCAACATTTGCTGATGAAGGTATGTGGCAACCAAACCAACTACCAACTATCGCTAAAGAATTAACCAAAGCGGGTTTAAAACTTAACCCAAATGATTTGACTGACTTAACTGGCTTCCCTATGGGCGCTATTGTAAGTTTAGGCGGCTGTACTGCTTCATTTGTATCAGACCAAGGCTTAGTGGCTTCAAACCATCACTGTGTTTACGGCTCTGTTCAGTACAACTCAACGGCTGAAAACAACTTACTTAAAAATGGTTTTTTAGCGAAGAATTTCTCTGAAGAATTACCGGCAACACCGGGCAGTCGCATCTATGTAACAGAAGAAATTACCGAAGTTAGCAAGCTAGTTAAATCTGGTATTTCAAGCAAAATGTCTGGTAGCGATCGCTATAAAGCCATTGATACTAATTCTAAAAAGTTAGTGGCTGAGTGTGAAAACGATGACAGATACCGTTGTAGCGTAGTTAATTTCCACGGCGGTTTAGAGTATTACTTGTTTAAACAGTTAACTATCCGTGATGTCCGTTTAGTACACGCACCAGCAAGCAGTATTGGTAAATACGGCGGCGATATCGATAACTGGATGTGGCCTCGTCACACGGGTGATTACGGTTTCTACCGTGCTTATGTTGGTAAAGATGGTCAACCTGCAGATTTCCACAAAGACAACGTTCCTTATAAGCCTAAGCACCACTTAAAAGTAAACAAAAGCAGTGTTGATGATGGCGATTACATCATGGTTCTTGGCTACCCAGGTAGAACAAACCGTTACCGCACCGCTTATGAAGTTGAAAATACTTTTACTTGGACCTACCCACAAGCTAAAGCGTACCGTGAAGAGATCATTGATTTAATTCATACTCACTCTGAAGTTGGTAGCGAAGCACGTATTAAGTACGAAAGCACATTAGCAGGTCTTGCTAACTACGCTAAAAACTATGGCTCTATGATCCACAGTTATGAAAAAGGTACTTTTCTACAACGTAAAAAAGAGTTAGAAGATAACTTAGCTAAATGGCTAAACAATAGTTCAAAACGTGAAGCTGAATATGGCGAAGCGTTAACAGGCTTAAATGCGTTAATCAAACAAGATGATAAACAACAAGCGCGTGATTTAATTTTAGGTTATATGCGTTATAACAAGATGTTATCTACAGCAACAAGTCTTCATCGTTTAGCTGTTGAAAAACAAAAACCAAACCTAGAGCGTGAACGTGGCTACCAAGAGCGTGATTTAGCGCGTTTTGAGCAAGGCATGAAATCTGTTGATCGTCGTTTTGATGAAAAAATTGATCAAGAGATCCTTGTTGCCATGTTAAAGCATTATGTTGCTTTACCTAAAGCGGACCGCTTAAAATCATACGATAAGTTCTTTGGTTTAACGAATACCACAGCTAAAAACTTCAATGAGAAGAAGCTTCGTAAGCAACTAGCCAAAATGTATAACAGCACTAAGCTGAAATCTTTAGACAGTCGTTTAGGCCTAATGGAGAAGTCAGTTTCAGACTTTAACAGCAATAAAGACCCATTCGTTCAATTAGCGGTTGCAAGCTTTAAAGAACGTAAAGCCATTGAAGATAAATCAAAAGAATTAACGGGTAACATTCAAGCTTACCGTCCTAAATACATGGAAGCGTTAATTGCTTATTTCAACGACAATAACCTACCCGTTTATGCCGATGCTAACAGCACTTTACGCATTACTTACGGTAACGTTAAGGGTTACTCGCCACAAGATGGTTTAACAGCGACACCTTATACTACCCTTGAAGGTATTGTTGCTAAAGATACCGGTGTTGCACCATTTGATGCACCGAAAAAGCAACTAGATCTAATCAACAAGAAACACTACGGTGACTATGCAAAACCTGCTATTGGTTCGGTACCAGTTAACTACTTAGGTACTTTAGATATTACCGGTGGTAACTCTGGCTCACCAACATTAAACGACAAAGCTGAATTTGTTGGTTTAGTATTTGACGGTGTTTATGAAAGTATCATTGGTGATTGGGATTACGACACTAAGTTAAACCGCTCAATTCACGTGGATGTGCGTTATATGCTATGGGTGATGGAGCACGTAGATGGCGCCACTAACCTTATTGAAGAAATGGATATTGTTGAATAAATTCAACTAGCCATTATTCTTCATTGAATAGGCAAAAATAAAAATCCGGCTATATTGCCGGATTTTTTATTTTCAGCATCATAAAGTTAGTTGAGTTGCTTATTTTTTGCCAAATGAACATTTAGAGGAAACATGAAATTTCACCGATAGACACCAACTCTTGCTAACAATTGATAACTTATTGTCCTTGATCATAATTCAACCATTTACTTCTTTTAGTAAACATCTTATATTCAACTTGTCTAAACGGAATTAATATAAGGATATTATTATGGACAATACAGATTTAGAAAGACGCCACTCATCCCCAAGTAAATCATCGCTTTGGAATCAACTAACCATTCCACAACAGTTTGCCTCAGGTAGTTTAAATACTTTCGGCTATGATCTCACTTATGTTCGCGATAACAATACTAATCCTATGGCGATTTTAGTGTGCGATAGTAAAATCGCGGTGGTTAATGCTGATGGCGATATTAATACAACGCCGAATATTACGCTTCGATAAGATTCACCAAACAATATTAATGATTGAACCATTAATGCTAAAAATCCGGCCATTTGCCGGATTTATTGTTTATGGGCTTGAAAAACTCACCTTTGCCGCAATTATTAATAATGACAGCAAATATATTTTGCATGGTTAGCAAACGAATATAACGAATTCGACAGAAGTATTTAACAGGGAGGTAAAGTGTATCGTTATTTAATCAAGATCTTATTGCTACTTAGTGCATCGCTCTCTTTGCACTCTGCACTTGCCCTGCCGTTATATTCAGTTTTAGAGAAAAGCTATCAAGAGGTTGCTAGCAGCAATCTATCAGTAAAGCCGTACAAGGAAAAGACAACACTTAGCGACTTTGCTTATCAACAATCTGGTAATCAAAAACTTTCTCAGTCAAAACTGCCAACCAGCCTAAGATTTTTATTACAAAAAGATACTGACCACAGCTTACTGTTGCAAAGTTTACTTTGCGAAGTGCTCACCTTCACTATAAATCACAATCAAGCTATACAATCAAAGCTCAGACAATCCCAACTTAGACAGTCATATCTGGCACAACTCAGTGCTCACACCGATATTATTGGTCAACAAAACACCCTATATAGCCAGAAAAATAGCTACCAAGCAAAGTTAGAACAGCAAAGAACATCTTAATTTAACGCTCACATTACCCCTTATGAATTCCTTATAAGGAAATGAATTGTTTTATTTTAGGATATCCCCAATGGAAAACTTATTAGTTGTCATGCTAGCCCCTTGGTTAGTCTTTATCGTATTAGCCATTTTTGCTTGCTGGTTAGTAAAGCTTGCCAGAAGCCGCAAAGGTATTGCCGTAGCCTTTGGTATTTTTGTGCAAATGTTCTCTCCTGACCCTATGGTCGAGCAAACAATAAAAATGGTTCAAGTAGATAAACGTGTAGTTAAACAAAAAGAGCAACAAGGCAAGGGTAAGAAATTAGTGCCATAGCTTAGCCTAGCAATCAAAGCTGTTGCTTTAAATCCACTCTTGCTGGTCGGCAGCTACGGTCATGTTACTTTCGGTATTTCCGGTATGTGCTGTAGTTGCCGGCTCTACCATTAAAAAGTGAGTGTCAGGAAGTGCTTTAGGACAGTGTTCTACTCCTTTAGGCACAACGTACATTTCACCGGGGTTTAATACAATATTTTCATTGCTAAGTTGCAGGGTAAGTTGACCTTGAAAAACGATGAAAAGTTCATCTTCATTATCGTGTTTGTGCCAAACAAGTTCGCCCTCACCTTTGGCTATTTTGATTAACTGGCCATTGCTTTGGGCAATAATTTTGGGGGTCCAACACTGATCAAATTGTGAAAATTTTTCGTTGATATTTATTTTTTTCATTATGTTTTAATTTAGTCCTTTTCTGAGTGACGGTTTTTATGTTTTTGTCTTATCAGCAAACCAATAGCTATCATAAGTGCAGATAAAATCACAAAGATACCTACACCGATAAAATCTTGTTGAACTAATTTAAAAACGCCACCGATAGACATCACAATAGATGCCCAATAATAACTTTTTGCTTTTGTTAATAACGTTGCCATAAGCGCTCCTGAAAAAAACTCATCCTAATAAAACCGTCTTTCATTGAGTTTAATCGATATTCAAATTTTCGCCTTAGCGGCGGCTGCATTACTTTCGGCTTTACTTTCGGCTTTACTGTCGGCTTTGACTTTCGGCTTTTATTTTAACTGTATTATCAAAAGCGCTAGCATCTTCAACACCTAACAGCATCTGAGGGGATGGCAAGCAATCATCGCGAACAAATTCAATGATACTGGCATCAGGCTGACAAAAAAGAATATCAAATGCCAAACGATCCATGCCATACAAGCCACGGTGGATCATATTGGCTGAGAAAATGAGTAAATCACCTGCCGATAACTCAATAGCTTCCCCCGTACTCAATGCCTCATTATTTTTACGGTTATTTTGCTCCAACCTCACATCAAGCTCCTCGTCACTATCCCAGCGTTTGTGAGTACCCGGTACTAATTCGATTCCCCGTTCATCAACAACGGGTAAGCGAAAATGGATAACTTCAAGTGCTGATAAAGCCGCTTTTTGTTGTTCTACAGATAGATGATATTGAGGGTCACGATGCCAATAGTTAGCTTGCTGCTTGTTGACAGGATCAAAGAATAATTGCGTATTTAAAAAACAAGCTTGCTCTGGTATTAAGTGCTTAACTAGTCTCATAAGTTTTGCTGAGCCAATACAATTAAACAGTAGTTGTCGTTGTTGAGAATTTAGAAATTCTTCGCTGGTCAAGTAAGCTGAGTTCACCGCTTGTTGTTGATAAAACTCTGGGTTTTTACCTTTCCATAACTGATGAAAATCACTCAGTACCTTATGTAATTCAGCCACCTGAGAATCTGTGAGAAAATTTTTAATCCGTAGATAGCCATTTTCTTGGTAACTCTCTATATTCATTACGTTTTACCTTAAGCCGCCCACATAAACCAAGTAATTCCCTAACCCGTTCTTTTACCTTTAATGGAGTAAAGTAACGGCACTTGTTTGCCTTTATGGGTAACTTGATAACCTTTACCTTCAACATATTCTGCTTCTGGCCAACATTGATATGGACTATAAGCAAACTCATTAAAGCTCTCGATGGTAATACCTGCGTTAATTAAAGCGCTAATAACCTCTGAACAAGAATGTGGCCAAGTTACCACTGTGGACTCTTCACCTGAACAATTCTCGGTATAAGTACCTTCTTCTTCAATATCTGGCATTTGTGACGGGAAATAAGCATAGCCATCAAGTAAGTCATTAAAGGGGTGAAATTCAACTAAGTGAAATTGCCCACCAAGCTTTAGGGATTTGGCGACGGTTTCTGCCCAACGTGACAAATCAGGCAGCCAACAAAGTACGCCATAAGAAGTATAAACAATATCAAACGTGGCAGAGCTGCTTTCACCAAATTGATAAATGTCCGCTGCAATAAACTTGGCAGGCACCGCAATTTCATCAGCTAATGCTTTGGCGCTAGCAATAGCCTCAGATGATAAATCGACGCCTGTTACTTGCGCCCCTAATCGAGCCCAAGATAAGCTATCCTGACCAAAATGGCACTGTAAATGAAGTAAGCTTTTTCCTTTGACCTCACCAACTTCAGCTAATTCCACGGGATTAAGTGAACATTGGCCACGAATAAAGTTTTTGACGTCATAAAAGGTAGAGTCCAAATGCGTTTGCGTGCGTTTATCCCACGCTTTTTTATTTATCGCGATATAGTCCATAGCGCCAATAACACTCCTAGGATTTGCTCGTTTCAGTATTATTACCAGTGATCATTTGCTTATCTGCAGCATAATTTTGATAGAACTCAGCATGAGCATTTTTAGAGAAGGTATCCTCTCTTACCTCATATTGAGCAATCCACTCAAGCAGCATCGCTAAATTGGCATCTTGCGCAGCCTTAGAGTCATACTTATGTGGCTCCCAAGGACGATTTTTTGCATTGGCAATGCAATCTTCAACAGATAGGTTCATGAAAATAGCTGCTGTTGATTCGCTTTCAGCCAAGGCTAGTAAATCGGTGTAGCATCCTTCAATAACCCAGTTTTGATGCTGTTTCATAAACTGCGCTATCAATTCACCACTCTGTGCTAACGGTGTTCTAGTCGGTGGGTTAGTTGCCTGCCAAGCAAGCAAGTCTAAATCCAAATGCGCAAGCTGTTCGGTATCAGCTAAGTGCTTAGCCAAGGTAGATTTACCACTGGCTGAATTGCCAAAAATTAATACTTTTCTCAAGATGGTCTCCAAAAGTTAAAAGTATCTGGCAAATATCACATACTTTTAACTTTGGTTAAACCATTAACCTTGCACACTCGCCCCGTAATTGTAATAAAAAATTATTGGGCTAATGCTTGCCATGCTTTAATGGCATCTGGCTGACCATTTTGCGACTTAATGTATAAATTAAGTAACTGTAACTCGTTGCTTTGTCTTTCCTCTATGGCTTTTGCCGGTACTTCAATTAATGAAATACCGGATTGCACGTTACACTGCTTAAAGTAGCTTTTAAATTCACTGACACTGCAACAAGTTTTACTTTGTCCTTGATAGGCTTTAACAATATGGTGGACATCAAACGCTTTATCATTACAGTGATAAATAGCGCCATCCCCACTCTTGCCTAGATGAAAAATATTATTGCGCATATAAATAATAGTGACGTCTGTTTCATCTTTTAAAAAATGTATCAGCTCGTTTAGTTGAAAATGAAAACCACCATCACCAATAATGACCACCGCTCGTTCTTTAATTTCTCCAGCAAGTTGCGCTTGTTGCTTTATCCGCTGGGCAACCACGCGCGCATAAGGCAAAGCCGTACCCATTGCGCCATACCAAGGGTTAGTTAGCCATGAACGTCCCAATGTTGATTGGCGTACCTTTAAACTATAACTGGCAAAGTAAGAGTTACCTACTTCGGGTAGGTAAACGTAAGTCTTATCATCTTGGCTTTGTAAATCATTTAAGGTTTGCGCCAAATTGTTAAAATCAATTTCATCATAGCCGTCAGCTAAGGTAGTACTTTGCTGACCTTTCGATTTGTTAGTTAGCTTGTCAAACGCAAAATGTTTGTCATTTTTTTCCAGTAAACGTTCAAAAATTGCCACCAGATCTTTTTCTAATAGTGAACCGCCCTTTAATAGGGTTTTATTCTCAAAGCCCTCAATTTTATGAGTACCTGTGGCAAAGGCGATATTACAGTCTTGCGGAAAAATACTCGTGGCAACATCAATCACGTAATCAACCGATTTTTCAATGTATGCTCTACCAGCTGTTTGGGTAAAAACACCATTGTATGCACCTAAACACAAAGATGCATATTCATCGAATAGCCCTTTAGCAAACCAAGTCGTGGCATAAGGAATATTAAATTTTTCAGCGAATGCTAAAACTAGCGTTTTTAACTTTTCATTATGCTTGAGGCGATCGCCAATATAGAGCATGGGTGCTTGCGAATGCTCAAGCTTATGTAAAATATTATCAACAATCAGCTCTGTACCCGCCAAAATATTACTACCACAGCAAATATTATCTAACGAACTCGGCAGCTTTATCGGTTGAGTCTTGGCAAAAACTTGATCTCGTGGCACTTCAATAAATACCGGCTGCTTATTTTTATAAGCTTCACTGACAATCTGATAAAAACGTTGCCCGGCAATATTAGGATGTCCATCAACACGCTGACCTTGCAAACGTTCAACACGCATACCTAAAGCAGAAAAAGCTTCAAGGGCATTATCATACTCGGCTTTCCATGACGCATTAGGATGAATGGTATGGTGGATAGCTAGCTGATTAACCTCACTTTCGGCTGGTGCTCCTGAAATAAAAACCACAGGTAAACCTTCGGTAACAGCTAACGCTGCAGCGCTAGTACAAGGTAAGCTGCCGACCATATAGGTGGTTAAACAAAAGCCCATACCGTCAACTTCAGCTTGAGCACAAGCAGAGAAACCAGCATGCATTTCATTACTCGATGGATGAATATTAATTTTTTTATCAGCATTACCATCAAGAGCGGCAATTAAATTAGCGGCAAAATCACCACCGACACCATAAATATGCTGGCCACCAAAAAAGCGTATTACTTCGCTCATGGCATCCCCTAAAGTAGGTAATTGCTCATTGTAAGCTTTACCAAAATTCATCTCATACGACATAGTTATTCACTCTGCTTATCAAGTTGATTAATGTCGTTACTTTAAGGGGATAAAAAAGCAACAGCATGATTAAGATCATACTTTGTTAACTTGCTAGCAAAACGCTAGAGTATGGGTTGTTCAGGCTTTTTTACAGTGCTTGTAAACTTTGTTCAGTTAAAATTCTCTCAGCAGCAAAACTAGGACATAAAAAAAGCGACTTAGTGAACTAAGTCGCTCGCAATCAAATGCAAATTTAAATGTTTGCTTGGTAAAGAGTGTTACATTTTCTCGAACAACATCACGAAGCGATCGGTTTTTCGGCGTAACTCAGGGGCAAACACTAGTTTAGAATGATCGTCTGCAGGGTTTTCTAATAATTTAGATGTTTTAACCAACTTAAAGCCGCGCTTTTCTAAATCAGTTTTAACAAAAGCACTATCAATGCGGTGCAGTGACTTTACATCCCTTATGCCGCTTTTCTCCGCTGCATCATGGTCGATAACCAATAACTTGCCACCTTTTTTAAGTGACTTAAGTACTTGTGGCATCACTTCATCAGCGGTAAAGTTCCAACCATCTTCTTGGAAAAACATATCGTGGAAGCCTAAAACTAAAAAAGCACTATCGTATGTGTTATCCGTTAATTTGAGATCTTCAGCTTCACTCAATAAGTAATTAACATTTTTTAATCTCTCATTTGCCAAACGCACATCTAAGGCTTTCTTGGCATACTTAAGATAAGCTTTAGGAATTTGTAAAGTGACGGCCCCTTTATCACCAACGGCACGTGATAATAGTTCAGAGTAATAGCCACCACCAGCTAATAAATCGAGGACCTTATCGCCTTTTTTAACTTGCGCAAAATTAATAACTTCCACAGGTTTACGCGCTGAATCTTGCTGCATATCCGCTTTGCTTCGACCAGCTAAGTCTAAACTTTCCGCCAATAAAGGTGTCGTTATTAGCATTAAACTTGCTGCAGAAAGCGCAGTAATTTTTCGTTTTATTTTCGCCTGCATTGGTGTTGTTAACATTGTTATTTCCCTGTGATTTCCGTGTGATTTAATAAAAAGAGCGCCATCACTGGGTTTTCTGATGATGGATCTCTGTAGTTAATAACAGTCTATAACAGGGTAATATTTCAGCAATAACTAACTTGTTTCAAAACATGTAACAGTTTTGTAAATAACTCAGCAGCGAATTTTAATGTAAGTTTGAGGGAGAGAGTACTTCAATACGATTACGACCATTCTCTTTAGCTTTATACATGGCTTTGTCGGCATCATTGATTAATTGCTCTAAGTCTTTATGCTTTTCAGTAAGCATAGAAACACCAATACTTAAGGTCACAGAAGCCTGCTTCCCTTCAATGCTAATGCTATGCTCAGCCAAAGAATGCTGAATGCGCGTAGCCGTTTCAATACCGCCATCAATGTCACAATTTGGTAAAACAATAATAAACTCTTCGCCACCATAACGCGCTAGAAAATCAATATCCCGTATCTCATGTGCACAAACTTTACAAATATGAATCAACAACTCATCACCGACTAAGTGGCCGAACTCATCATTTATATCTTTGAAAAAATCACAATCAAGTAACAGTAGACTGAGGTTTTTCTTGCCTCTAATGGCTCGGGAAAATTCCATTGATGCCCGTTCAAATAATGCTCGTCGATTGGCAACCTTAGTCAGCGGATCTGTGTTTGAAAGCTGCTCGAGAACATGGGTTCTCTCTTCCACCACTTTTTTCATCACTTCGAGTGAAACCGTGGTTTCACTGAGCTTGTCATTCATATCATTAAAGGCATTTACAATACTGTCAAACTCTTGAGAGTGATGTGAAAGTTGAATTTTTTGAAAGTGACCACTATGGTTTTCCTCAAAAGCCAATTTAACTTCACCAAGAGATTTTCTGACAATCTTAGTTAATCTCAAGGAGCCAAACACTAAAAGAAAAACACTCGCGGCAGAGACAGTGATAATGAAAATGGCCTCATTTTTTATCGTGCTGTAAATATCAGTTTTGGCAATTTCTGACAGCTGCATAGAGTCAGAGCTAGTCGCTTCCAATTGCGTCATCAATTTAGCTTTTAAATGGTTTTTTATTACCAAACTGGCATTTTTTAATTTGTTATTAGTGATTTGATTAAATAGCCGTTTAACATTTTCATTTTGACTATAAATACTGTTTTGCAGTGTTTGTTGGCGCGGCGTTAACTTGGGGGGAAACATTAATAACCGATTGAGCTTATTTTGTAGGCTCTGCCAATGTACACTATCATAGCGACTGGCATAAATATTATCAGTTGCGACTAACTGCTTTAAGGTATTGGTCTGCTTTGCAAGTTGTTGAGCATAATTATCTCGACTGTAAGCAAGCTCTAATAAATATGACGACCAAACAACACTAACCACTAATACAGTAAATAAAATACAACAGCTTAGCGAAAATATGATGATTCGCTGAGATAAGCTAACGGTCATAATATCTTCCTATCAAGGGATGTTTACCGCACCAGGTTGCACTTGTAACAATGCTCTGGTATCAATAAATTTTTCTAGTTTTGGCGCACCATTAAACTGACTCATTTGTGTAGCTACTAACCAAGTTGATTTAGCTTTTAGGCTAAGCAATAACGACTGATTTAAAGACAGCTTAAAAATATAATCAGGCCAAACCCACTCAATAAAATCATCGGAAAGTTGCAACTTTTCAACAATGATCTTTTTAGCTAATCTTGGCTTTGCCGCGATATAGTCAATGGCAGTATTTAACCCCTGAATAATACACTTTGCTTTCTCAACCTGAACCCTATCTGCTGCTTGAGAGATCAAATGAAAGCTCAAGGAGTTTAGGCTCTTGGTATCATGAACCTTTACCTCTTTCTCTAGCAATTGAATGCTTTGAAAGGCAAAGGGTTCCCAAGGAACTATGGCATCGATTTCATTATTAATATATCCATCAACTAGCTGATCAGGTTGGTAATGATGGAGGTTAACATCCTCCGTGGTCAAACCTTCAAGTGCTAATAGCATACTTAAGAAATACTCACTTGCTGTGCCTTTAGTTACACCAACCCGCTTACCTTTAAGATCCGTTGCTGAGCTGATTTGAGCTGAAGGCCTACTGAGTAGCTTTACATCATTATCTGACTGCACAAACATAGTATGAGTGACAAAAGACTTCTTTGTTAAACTTTGAAAAGCAATAACGGAATCTGAGGTTGTGCCAAAATCTGCCTCACCACTTAAAACCTTCGCAAAAGCTACTTGCCCTCCTAGCACCTCATCAAACTCAACCTTTACACAGGTATCATCAAAAGCATTAATCGCTTGAGCAACATAAAAAGGCGCTGATAATGGTGTTTTAGAAACAGCAATGCTGACTGAATGCTTTTCCAGTGGCAAGAAAGCCTTAGAATTCACATAAAGTATGACGATACTTGCAAATAGCACTAGAGGTAAAAAATAGGTGATTAATTGTCGATTAGTCAAAACTCACAACCAGATAAAAAGATGTGTGTTAAGTATAGGAAAGAATTAAGTTATTGAAACATACTAAGCATAATATTCATTGGGGCATTTGCGAAGTGGCTTAGCGGTGAGTAAACTCAGGTTAATTTTATTGACTATTTTAGCTCTCTCTTGGCAAAGAAAACACAAGACCACATTAATTACAATGACTTACGGATATCAAAGTAAGATTATGCACAGTAAAAAATCACTAACGATAAAAAGCGGTAAGAATGCTCTTACCGCCTATAGACGCTAAGTAATGATTAGCGAGACTGGTGATTATCTTTAAGGATTAAACGCGATTAGAGACACGAAACACTGGCGGACTCAGCACTGTGCTCTTTAAAATAAATATTACTTAGTGATAAGTCTAATTTTCCTTTGCTGCGTAATTCCGATGCGGTCACTATTTTATCGAATTGTACGCCTTGCTTCGCAAAACAGTTTAAGTCTATCGATAAATCAAACCACTGACCTGAGGGAATAGTATTAATCGCATTGGTTATGTCAACATTACCACGACAGCTACCAGGCTTATCTCCTATGCTTTCGCAGTTCATCGACAATAGCACGGCTTTTGCGGCTAAGCTTCCTCGCTTTATCGTCAATACTAGCGCAGACTTACTTTCTTGCTCTGCAGACAGATCTTCTCTAAAACCATTTGAGCTAACGAACTTGATACCTGCATTAGCACTACCATCCAGTGATACTTTAAAAGCATCTTCCTGAATTTTTTTATCAATCGTTCTATATTCAATACCCGCTAAGCGCTGACTACTTGAGCTAATCACCTGCTCTGCCTGAGCGGAAGTGAGCACCATTTGCCAAGGTTTTTGCACCTTACCGTTAAACACCGCTTTCTCAAGTTGAGTTTTCTCGGCTAATTGATAATTTTCTGACAGTTCTGTTGAGATAGTCGATTGCTCTCCATACTTCAAACCAAAACCGTAGGGCAATAAAGGCTGATAGTCTTCATCAAAACGATTAACATTTTGCTCTGGTGAGTTTGGCCATGAAAATGATAACTTACCGGTAAAGTCATATTGCAACTGACCTAGTCTATCGGTTAATAGCACATCTGCAATTGCACGACCTTCAGAGCCAGGTAACCATGCAGCAACAAAAGCATTACTGGCATTCATTTCTGCATTAACCCACATTGGACGACCGCTGATCAATACCGACACCACTGGAATACCTTGTGACTTCAATCGCTTTAATAATGCTAAATCACGTTTACTGCCTCGTTGAAAGAGTAAGTTATCACGATCGCCATGACCTTCGGCATAAGGCTCTTCGCCATACACCACTACAGCAACATCAGGCTTACCATCAAAGTGACCATCGCTACTTAACTGAATTTGGCCACCCGCAGCATTTACCTGTGCAGCAAAACCTTGATAAATAGAACTGCCCCCTGGGAAGTCACTATTTTCATTATTTGTGCCTTGCCAAGTAATAGTCCAGCCACCTGATTGCTTACCAATATTGTGGGCAGCATCACCCGCTAATAAAATATGCTGTTTAGGTGAAAGCGGTAGTAATTGCTGTTCATTTTTTAATAACACCAACGATTCACGCACCGCTTGGCGAGCAATATCTCTATGTTTTTCGTGACCTATCAACTCTGTTCTTCCAGAGAATTTACGTTGAGCTGGACTTGGCTTATCAAATAAACCAGCACGAAATTTCACCCTAAGAATACGCGTAACAGCATCATCAATACGTGAAAGCGGAATGACACCTTGCTCAGCTTGCGCTATGGTATTCTCAAGTAATGGTTTCCAAGCATTGGTTGGTACCATAAAAATATCCAAACCGGCATTAATCGCTTGCGGACAATCTTCATTACTACAACCTGCTATTTGTCCATGACCATTCCAGTCACCAACAACAAAGCCATCAAAGGCCATCTTGCCTTTTAACACATCTGTTAATAAATATTTGCTACCATGCAGCTTTTTACCGTGCCAGCTATTAAAAGAAGCCATTACAGATTGCGCACCTGCGGTTAAACCACCAACATAACCTTGGGCATGAATATCAAACAACACTTGCTCTGAAGCAATGTTATTTCCCTGATCATCGCCAGCTATGGTTCCGCCATCACCAATGAAATGTTTCACTGTGCTAATGACACGGTCATCGCCTAAGAAATCTTTTCCTGCATGCCCCTGAAGTCCGTGAACAATTGCACTAGCATAGGCTTTAACGATTTCAGGATCTTCTGAATAGCTCTCATAGGTTCTGCCCCAACGATCATCGCGCACTGTGGCAACCGTTGGTGCAAAGACCCAATCAATACCTGTTGTCATCACCTCAGTTGCTGTTGCCTTGGCAATTTGCTCAATTAGCTCGGGATTGTTTGCAGCACCTAAGCCGATATTGTGGGGAAACAAAGTAGCACCAACAACGTTGTTATGGCCATGAACCGCATCGGTGCCCCACATTGTTGGAATTGTACTGCCATCTACGGAGTCATCAATAGAGGCTTGGTACATTTTTTCAGCCAATTCAATCCAATCTTGTGGAGTTGAATGTTTATTATTGTTTGGAAAAGCGCCGCCACCATTTAGGTAAGAGCCAAAGCCATACTTACGCATATCCTCAACCGTAATATCTCTAATTTCAGGTTGGATCATTTGCGCAACTTTTTGCGCTAAAGTCATACTGTCGAGCAAGGTTTTAACTTTCAACTCAATCGTTTTATCTTTGGCAACTTCTGACTGAATTTCGGGCCAAATAGCTAAATTCCCAGCAACATCCGTTACCGCTTTATTGTCTGACGTTGTCATTTGATTAGGTGCGTTGTTGCATGCATAAAGGCCTAAACTAACCATGATTGTTAGCAATGCTTTTGTAGAGTGATTCATAAAATTAACCTTGTTGAGAAGCGTCGCTTGGTTTTGAGCCACGAAGACCGTAATAACCAATAAATACGTAACACAGTGCTGGAAGAATAAAGGCGAGTTGTACCCCTATTATGTCGGCAAAAACACCTTGAGCTAATGGCACAATGGCACCACCAACAATGGCCAAACATAAAATACCGGCGCCGTTACTGGTGGCATCACCAAGTTTATGGATAGCCAAACTAAAGATTGTCGGGAACATGATGGAGTTGAACAGCCCTACCGCAAGAATTGACCACATAGCAATGTCGCCATCAAAGGTGATAGCAATAGTAATAAGCAAAATAACCATCAACGCATTAAAGGCGAGTACTTTACCTGCCGCAATATGTTGCATAATAAGCGCACCGATAAAACGGCCAACCATAGCACCGCCCCAGTAAAAGGCGATATATTTTGCTGCTTGGGATTCCGCCATACCCGCAACGCTTGGTTGTTGTAGAAAACTGACCAAGAAGCTACCAATTGACACTTCAGCACCAACATAAAGAAAGATGCCTACGGCACCTAACCTTAAATGCCTGAAATCCCAAGCCTTCTCACTTGCCGTGTCAGATTGCTGACTTTTGCCTAGATTTGGCAAATTTAACATCGAAAAAACAAAGGCTAAACCAAGTAAGCTAGCAGCTAAAAGTAAGTAAGGTATTTGTACTGCCGTTGCTTCAACGGTTGCTGACGGCTCAATAGCTGTTTCCAAGCCACTTTCAATGCCGTTGAAGATTAACCAAGCCCCAAAGAAGGGAGCAACAGTTGTTCCTAACGCGTTAAAGGCTTGAGTCATCGTTAGGCGAGAAGAAGCAGTATTGGCAGGGCCTAGAGCAGTAACGTATGGGTTTGCTGATACTTGCAATATGGTAATCCCAGCAGCAAGCACAAATAGCGCTAATAGAAACACCCCGTAAACGCCCATTTCAGCGGCAGGATAAAAAAGCAAACAGCCAAAGCTTGCGATAGTTAAGCCGGTAACAATGCCTTTTTTATAACCTATCTTGCTGACTAGTTTTCCCGCAGGTAATGAGACGATGAAATAGGCACCAAAAAAACAAAACTGCACTAACATCGCTTGGGTATAACTCAAGGAGAATGCGTCTTTTAAGTAAGGAATTAAGATGTCATTGAGGCAGGTAATAAAACCCCAAATAAAAAATAAAGTGGTTAAAGAAAATAAGGCAAATCGATAATTGCTAGGTAACGCTGAAGGAGCATTATTTGCCTGGGATTCTAGGGTCACAGATGTACTAGCCATGAGCAGAATTCCTATGAACTAATTGATTTAAAAAATATAATCAATAAGTCAGCGACTAAGTAGGCAACTAACTTAAAGGAAATATCAAATGAAGTGGTACCAAAAACGGCTTATTAGGTTAATGTAATAAGCCGTTATATCAGGATTTACTGAAAGCTATAACGAACACCTAAGGCGTAACGCGGTCCGTATTCACGAGCATATAAGAACTGCTCTTCATAACGGCCAAAACCTTGTTCGGTTTCATTATTTAAGTTAATGCCTTCAAAGAAAACAGTGAACTGTTCGGTAACATCATAGTTAACGCTCATGTCCCACTGACCAAACTCTTTAGCAAATTGTGGCGGGTTATCTGATGAGCCTTGTGATTGACCAACACCAATCAGATACTCATCACGCCATGCGTAAGTGACTTTCACAGACAAACCATGCTTTTCATAAAAAGCTTGGAAGTTAGCTGAGTCGCTCAAACCCGTTAACGGCGTTTGCTGACTAAGGCTGTTAACATCAAATTCAACATCCCCTTCAACCATGGTGGCATTTACGCCAAAACCAAAACCGCTTTCACCAATTAAATGCTGTAGTGCTACTTCAACACCATAAACATTTTTGGTATCTGGCGCGTTAAATGGACGCGTAATATCCCATAGCATTAATGGATCATCTGAGTTTGGTACTAAATAACCTTGCTCATTAAGTGCAGATCCATTGGCCTGCATTTGAGCAAATACTGCATCGTTAGTCGCTTGGTCACCACGACCTTCAATATCAGCTACTGCTTGATCCCAGCGAGGCCCTTGGTAAATATCTCTAAAGCCATCAATGGTAGTTTCAGTAATCTGACTGCCAACAAAGTTTTTAACATCTTTATTGAAGTAACCAATAGAGGCATAACTGCCTTCGCCATAGTAGTACTCAAGGCTTAAATCAAAGTTAGTAGACTCAAACGGTTGTAAATTAGTATTGCCTTCACCGCCATTACGAGAGCCAATTTTAGGACTACCCGATAAACTTCTACCACCAGCTAATGAGCCTAAAGGTGCACGAGAAATGGTTTTGCCCCAAGAAACACGGCTGACTAATTCATCCGTTAAATCCACACGAACATCTATCATAGGTAAGAAGACATCATGCTCGCCTTCCATGGTTAGAAAGTTATTCTCACCGGCTAAATATTGCGTATGCCACTCACTGCCACCTTTCCACCATACATCGGTAGGTACCGGCTGCATCACCGTACTGGTAACATCAGTTTGTTCATAACGAAGACCAGCATTAATTTGTACTGGAAAGTCGGCTACATCAAACTCCCATGAGCTATCAATGTAAACACTGGTAGTGTCTTCTTGTACGCTACCTTGGGAGAATGTTCCCATAGGGTGATATGCTGTAGTAGCAAAATAATCATCACCACCGAGTACATCGTTAGTTAAAAAAGCTTGTGAGCGTGAGACCACTTCATCAAAATCAAAGGTGTAATAATAATGTGGGTTTAATTGACTACCGCCACCATCGAGCTCTGATAAAAAGTCGCTGGTATCGTGGCGAGTAAACATGCCATCAGGAAACATCTCTGGCCATGACGGATTAAATAAGAAACCACCAATTAAACCACTCCAAGCATTGGAACCACTCATCTCTTGTTCGGTATAAGCGGCGCCAAATTTGATATCAACTAACGGAATATCGAAACTATTATTGTCCCACACACCATCAAGCTGCACCTGTTCTACGGTTGATTTACCAGGGCTGTGAACAAACTGACTGAAATGTGAGTCAATTTCACTTGGCATAAGTTCATTGCTGCCGTTTTTCCATAATATTTCTGCATGTGGAACTTCACCAGTGCGGTAATCATAAGTCTTGGTTTCAAGTTGATCTGAGCCCAAGACCAGCGAGCCGTCACTACCTAAACCTTCATCGGCACCATTGTCAGTTTCACTGCTTGAATCATGGTAATCAAAGGTTAAGAATAATGAATCATTCACTTGCCAATCGATGTTTAAACCAATTGATTGCTCTTCAACTTCAGTGGTTGAACGTGATGCGGTATATGAACCATCATTACCACTGATATCGGCATAAACTACCGTACCATTTGCATCAAGCTCATAAGCATTGATGTTGCCGCCGTAATCATTCCACATCCCCCAACCCGTTGAGTTTGAACCGGTTATCGCTTTGGTTCCGGTGTAATCAACAGAAATGATTAAATCATCAACAGGTGCATACTGAACGACCGCATGACCATTGGTTCTTTCACGTTCAAGATTATTAATTGCATAGTTCATATCACGCGGGAAAAAGTGATTACCGACACGATTGCCTTCATCATCGAGCGGACGAGGATCAATGACTTTGGATTCATCTAAACTGGTAGGTAAATCAACATTGGCTTGCCAACCTTGAATATTGGCACTTTGCTGTTGAAAATCACGTTGATGATGATTGACAGAAAAGGCAAAACCAAAGCTGTCATCAAAAAAGCTATTGGAATATAACGCTGAGAACTCTGGCGTCACATCATCACCTTCTTCGTTAGAAGTATCATGAATAGCTTTAGCCGACAGTGACATTTTCTCACCTGGGCTTGAAAGCGGCTTACTGGTAACAATATTAACCGTTGCTCCTAAACCACCCGTTGGATTCTCTGCGCGAGCTGTTTTATATACTTCTAGCGCTGAAACACCGTCTGATGATAAATTTTCAAAGCTATATGAGCGACTATTACCTGTACCTGGCATTTGTCTGCCATTTAATGTAACTAAGTTAAAATCAGGCCCGAAACCACGTACTGTTATTTGACTACCTTCACCATTACTGCGACTAACGGTAACACCAGTGATGCGTTGTAAAGATTCCGCTAAGTTAGTGTCTGGGAATTTCCCCATCTCTTCTGCTGAAATGGCATCAACCACCCCTGACATGTCTCTTTTGACATTCATTGAACGGATTAAACTACCTTTGATACCGGTAACTTCAATCACTTCAACGTCATCTTTTTTACTATCGGTTAAATTTGCTTCTTTTGCTTCTTCAGCAAACACTTGACTACCCATGCCTGTAGCAAGAATAGCTGAAATATAAACGGCTAAGCGTTTTTTAGAAAATTGTGAATGTTTCATGATTATCCTACTTTCTTAAATTGGTTGTAATTGAGTGACTAAGCGCCACTCGACTATTTCATTAACGAGTGATTAAGGTGCCTTGATAACAATGTTATCTAGACGATATACCGCTCCTTCACCCGAGCCCCAAGCAGGGAAAACCATTAAGACGTTAATTGCGCTAATATCTAAACCAGCGTCATATAAACTTTGTAGTGAGAAGGTATAGGTTTGCCATTGGTCAACAACTGGCGCTAAACCTTCTTGGCTAGCCGTTAAATTAAGTTCAACTGCAGAGCTTGCACCAATAGATTCAATTTTAAACATCCAAGCTGCACTTGAATCATTCGGCATGCTAGTCACTTTCATTTCAAATTGAACAATACCTGTAGCAAGTAAGTTTGAAGCATCTAGAGAAACATCATCATCAGCTAAAACCCCCATAACTGTTGGCGAAGCACCAATAACAAACTCTGCTGTCATACCATGTGCCGTATCATCATTTTCAACGGTTGGGGTAGAACCCGCGCAACAATCCCAAATGCTCCACTGCTCTTTTGCTGCTTCAGCAAATAACACATGATTTGAGCCTGTATCAACTGCACTTGGATCATAAATTTTCACATTATCAATGCGGTAAATAGCACCTTCACCAGCACCCCATGCAGGGAACATCATTAATACATCAATAGCACTAACATCTAAACCAGCATCAGCTAAATCAGACAGGTTAAAGGTATAAGTTTGCCATTGGTCAGCTACTGGAGCGACTGCTTCAATACTTTCGGTAAGTGCTAACTCTGCTGCGGTATCACCGGCATTAGACTCAACTTTAAACATCCAAGCGGCAGCGCTATCATTTGGCATAGAGGTGACTTTCATTTCAAACTCGATAACACCGTTCGCTAAAATTGAGCTTGCATCAAATGGTGCAGGCGCTGCATCTGGGTCAGTAATATTGTCGGCTCTTGAAATAAAGCCCATAACCGTTGGGTTAGCACCAATTGAAAACTCAGCAACATTGCCATGATCTACATCATCTATTTCAACCATTGGTGTAGAACCACCACAACAATCCCACATTGGCCAGCTAGTATTCTCTTCATCAGCGAATACTACTAACGCTGGAGATGAAATATCTGCTGCAATCTCAAGGTTATTAACACGGTATTGCGCGCCTTCACCGGCACCCCATGCAGGGAAAATCATCACCACATCAATAGCACTAACATCTAAGCCAGCATCTGCTAATGTTTGTAATGAGAATGAATAACTTTGCCACTCTCCTACTGCAGGTACTACACCTTCCACATTATCTGTTAATAAAACTTCAGCGGCAGTAGCACCACCGGTACTTTCAATTTTAACCATCCAAGCAGCCGTAGCATCATTTGGCGCAGTGACAATGTTTAAATCAAAACTCACATTGCCTGTTTCAATAATGGGAGAAGCGTCAAATGGACTAGCTTTGCCTTCAGGGTCAGTAATATTGTCAGCACGAGAGATAAAGCCATTAACGGTTGGCTCTGCACCAACAGTAAATTCCATCACCTCGCCAGCGGTGTCATCTGCAACTACTGTAGGTGTTGAACCGCCGCAACAGTCCCATGCTGGCCAATTAGGATTAATAGTGCCAGAGAAAATCGTTAAATTTTGCGGAACACCAGAAGAAGGTGGTGAAGGAATTGGTGCCTTACCAAGCACTAATGCACCGGTAGGTAATTCTTCCGTAGCTTCCATATCCCAGCCACCACGAATGCTTTCACAACCTTTACCTGTATCTGGGTTTTGCTGACACTGATAAACACGAATATAGTCAATTTCAAAGGTTTGACCGTTGGCAAAAGCCTCTGCATCAATACCTAAATCATTGGTATTTTCAGCCCAGTCGCCACCAACCGCGTTATTTAAGATCATGAAGAAGTCTTGATCATAAGGCGCATTGTCCCAGTGCGTTGTCATTTCACCAGTTACTGCATCATAGTACTCAGCAAACCAACCTTGATGTGCTAAACCTACCGGCTCATCTTTGCTGTTATAACGCACTTCAGATTTTCGTTGAGTCGCATATAAATAATTATCAACATACCAACGAATTTCACCCTCTTGCCATTCAACAGCATAAACATGAAAATCATCTGCTGGATTCACAGCATCAGGCATACTATATGACTTACCTGAGTGCGAATTATCTGGCCACTCTTTGCCATAATGTAAAGTACCGTGAATGTTATTTTCAACAACACCTTCGTCGTTTACCGTTTTTAAATTGACCGTTTCAAGAATGTCGATTTCACCGGACTTAGGCCAGCCACCATAGGTTTCATCGGTTGGTAGCATCCAAAATGCTGGAAAACTACCTTGTCCAAATGGCATTTTAGCTTTAATTTCAAAGCGGCCATATTTAAAATCAGCTTTGTTTTTACTGATAATACGTGCTGAGGTATATGGTAGTTCTGCGCCTTCTTCGGCAGGTAGCGCGACTAATTTCAATGTGCCATCGCTGACAAAAGAGTTAGCAGCATCTTCGGTGTAACATTGCTTCTCGTTGTTACCACCACCCCAACAGTTAACTTCATGGGTCCAATTAGCTGAATCGATTGCACTGCCATTGAATTCATCACTCCACACCATTTGCCAGTCGCTTACTGGCAAGCTTGGATCAATGACGCTTGGGTCTGTTTTAGTTTCTGCACTTCCGCCACAGCCGATCAGTGCTGATGTTGTGGCCAAAATACAAAGTGTTGTTATTTTCTTTGCAACTTTAATCATAATTTGTCTTCCAAATAGCTGACTATTTTGTTGAATCACGGCATTAATAAGATTTTGTTTTTTTATTAAAGGCTTTATTAATTTGATGATTTGAATGTTAAGCAAGCGAACATTAAAGTAATACGCGTACTGCTTCCCCACAATCATCGTGTTCCAAATAACAAATGGTTACAATTGATATGCGCCATGGCGTGATACAAACGAGGTGTGATCTTTTAATCGTCAAAAATCACGGTGAAGCGGTATTTTTTCACGCTAAGGGGTTTAGACTATGTAATGATAAGTTTTCTGAGGGAATTAAACGGTGTATCTAGCTTAAATCGCTTTTGACTCAACTAGAGCTTGAATAGCAGAGCTAAAGTTTCGACTCACCTTAAGCTGAATATCATTAGCTAACGTTAACAGGCTTTCACTATTTTTCAGGGCCTTAATGCTTTCAATACAATTAACATTCACTAAGGTCGATTTATGAATTCGCTTGAAAATACGCTCGTCTAACTGGCTTTCTAGCTTTTTCATGGTGATACGTACAATATGAGTATCTTTGAGGGTATGAACACACATGTAGTCCCCTGCAGCATCAATCCACCGAATGTCAGCAACAGGTAAAAATACTTTCTCATTATCACTATTTTTAATGACTAGTTCTTGGCTAAAAGCCGTAGGCATTGGCTTATCAGACTCTAACCAGTCTTCTAATTGTGAAATGGCAATACCTGAGGACTCGCCCAGCGCTTTGAGAAGCTTATATTTTTCAGCAGGCTTTTCCTTCGTGGTTTTTTCAGTATCGCGACGCTCTAAAATACGGGCAACAGTTTTCTTTAACCGTCCCAGGTTGGCTGGTTTTAATATGTAATCAATGGCATTTAATTCAAAAGCGTCTATTGCATACTCACCATAGGCACTAACAAAAACCACCATAGGTAAAATATCAGACTGTAAAGCTTGTACTACCTCAATACCATTTAATCCTGGCAACTGAAGATCAAGAAACATCACGTCAGGATTGAGTGTTTGACATAACTGTATGGCTTGGTCGCCATCACTCGCTTCGCCAATAACTTCAAGTTCAGCTATCTTTTCAAGTCTTAACTTTAAGCCTTCAAGGGCTAGCGGCTCATCATCAACGATAATCGCGGTTAATGCTCGTTCAGTCATGATTACTTCTCAACTGGCATAATAATCTCAACACTCGTTCCCTGTTCATCAATTGAGACTAAATTAATATTGTAGTTACCATTAAACATAGCATCTAACCTTGATTCGGTATTACTGATGCCAATGCCAAAGCCTTTTTTATTCTGTTCATCTTGTCCAAAACCATCATCTAAAACAGTGAGCACAAGTTGATTATTCAAGGGGTGAGCTTTAATGGTAATGGTGCCACCAGCTTTTCTTGGTTCAATGGCATATTTAATAGAATTCTCAACCAGAGGCTGCAACAACATGTTGGGTACTTGACAATTTAGAGCCTTGTCATCAATGTCTAACTTTATATTTAGTCTCTGACCAAAGCGTACTTTCTCAATCGAAAGGTATAGCTCTAATAACTCTAGCTCTTTCTTTAATGTTGTTGTAGTTTTTGCTTTAAAATCTAGCGAGTAACGAAAAAACTCACAAAGTTTATCTAGCATTTCGTTCGCTTTATCATTTTCATGCTTCAAAATAAGCGTAGAAATCGCATTCATGGTATTGAACATAAAGTGCGGATTTAATTGGTACCTTAGCATTTGAAGTTGCGCATCTTTAGCCAAGGTTTGTGCTTTTAATAATCGCTCGTGCTCTTTTTGCAATTGAGTATTGTAGAGCATGATAAAAAAGATAGAAGTCCAAGCAAACATGGTGGTTAACGAGAACATCAACCAACCACCAAACTCCAACATATCCCATGCTTCATTCCAATGTTGGTCGTAAACAATGACCTTGAAACTACTTAATTTGATAATGTTGTAAATAAGTCCTAAAAAAGCGGCAAAGGTAAAGCTTAAGAATAGCGTGCGATTTAAAGGTAAGTGGACAACTTTACCAATAAACAACCACTGTAAATAAGATAGAACAAAGCCACTCATTGTTTCTGCAAAGAGATTGGTAATTTGCCCTGAAAGATTAAAACCTGGGGTGCCAAACTGAGGACGAATTATCGCTAAAAAAACCACCAGTGCATAGCCGAGCCAACCTGCAATTTGAATTGTCCAGAATTGATGGCTTTGTTTTGAAAAAGCCTTAGGTTCAATAGCCAAAGAGCTTTCGTCACGATACTCTTTTAGATGATCATTCATTTTCATAGGGAGCCGCTAAAGCATTAATTTTATTATCACTACTATAGCAAGATTATAATAAATCATTCCCGCGAATAAATATTTGCGACAACACGTGCCTTATTTAAGGCAAGTGGTTATTTATTATGCCTCATGAACACTGCATAAAAGTCGGCTACGTTTTGGGCTTTATTAGTTAATCGACTATCAAGATAAGCAGAGTTACAGTTAATCTTTTAATAACAACAACTTGTTTATTTCTCCACCGTTTGGTGTACACTAAATATCCTCTAAGTATATTTTCATAGTAGCTGAAGACATAAAGAGTACATCTATGCACTTACTCATCATTCTAGCTGTTATTTTACTTTCGGCCTTTAGTGATAAGACAAATACAAAGCCTATTATTCCTGCTGTTAATGCCGGTCACAATATAGTTTGATAGCTTATGATTAGGTAGCGTTGTGTCGATAATTATTGATATTTAAATTACCTTATAAGCTGTCTCTTATACACATCTCCGAGCCCACGAGACCGTACTAGATCTCG
>OLII01000017.1_pt1 | contig 51866 bp, 44 predicted proteins | sample 1609481 | NCBI WGS metagenome assembly OLII01 (sample SAMN05416859, study PRJEB24817) | seawater metagenome | isolation source: Sea water | place: Canada:Atlantic | collected 2013-11 | reverse complement strand
AATAGCGCATCGTATAAAACAAAAAGCGCAGCGGTCATTTTATGGTGGTTTTTATTAATACCTTGATTAAGCAACATAGAATTTTGGGTGCCAATCGGCATAATCATGCTAAGAGTAATGGTGAAGCCTTTTGCTAAAACTAATATGCTCATTTTAATATCCTAAGGTTGCTATCGATTTATGAGCAAGTTTGCATTAATTACTGTGTTAAATATAATTAATGTTATTTAACTATCATAAGTAAAACTTATGTCAAAGGTGGTGTATGAGTAATTTTGATTACAAGTTATTAGCGGCGTTGGCAGATGTTATTGAATTACAAAGCTTTGAGTTAGCGGCGAATAAATTATTTATTTCACAATCAGCAATATCTCAACGCATTAAAAGTTTAGAAGAGTATGTCGGTCAACCTGTTCTTATCAGGAGCCAGCCGATAGTTGCGACGCTTGCTGGTGAACAGCTACTAAGTCACTACAGTAAAGTGAAGCAACTTGAACATGAGCTTGTACCTATTTTATCGCCGGACAAACCAGTGAAACCAATGAAGGTTACTCTCGCTGTAAATGCTGACAGTATTGCAACCTGGTTTATAAAAGCAATTACCCCTGTGCTAAGGGAGCATTTAATCGAGTTAGACTTAATTATTGAACATGAAGAACGAACACTTGAACACTTAAAGCGCGGGCGAGCCATTGGTGCTATCAGCGTGATTGAAAAGCCACTAAAAGGTTATCGAAGCTTTGACTTAGGGAAGATGGAGTATTGTTTAGTGTCAAGCAAAGGGTTTGCAACAGAATACTTCGGCAACGGGGTGAATCAAAATTCATTAAAAATGGCCCCTGCCATTAGTTATGATCATAAAGATGATATGCATGTACGTTACATTGCCAAACACTTTAACTTAGCTGCCAGTGAGTATTATTGCCATAGTGTGCGTTCATCAGAAGCGTTTGTTGAGCTGGTAAAACAAGGAGTTGCTTATTGTTTATTGCCAAAATTACAAATAGAGCGAGAACTTAGCTCAGGAGAATTAATCAACTTATGCCCAGAGAAAGAGCTAATTGAAACACTTTATTGGCATAGTTGGGTATTAGTAAAAGGAGTAAATAGAAAAATCTCTGAGCAAATAGTCAGTTTTGGTCGAGATATATTAACAGTAAAATAAATGTGGTTTTATTGTACTTGCGTTACATAAATTGTCTGTTTATATTGTTTTAATAGGCCAGCACCATTGAGAGTTCATTGAAAGAAGCTAAACCACAGCAAGAGATTAAAGCACTTAAAACGTCTAAACGCGTGGTGATTTTAACCAGTTTTTTGATCTTTATATTGCTGATATCACAAAGCTTTTCAGCAAATCAAATTCATCAAAGTTATCAAGAGTCTTTGATGGATTCTGTTACCGATCGCATCCTCTCAGACTATCAAGAATACTTTACCCAGTTACGCTTAGAAATAGACTTATTTCAACAAACACAACTAAATGCAATAACATCACTGCAAAGCAAAGGGAATAAGGCCTCAAAGGAAGAGTATATGAAGCTACTTTCCACGCTCAGAGATGACATTGACAATACTCGTTTGTTTGCTCTAATTGACCAAGAAGGCAAGGGCAGTTTAAAACATATCACGGGCAACTTTTTACCTGATTGTGAAGAGGAAATTGCCGCGACGATACTTGATGGTCAGCAACAAAAGTTATTTCTTCATCGTAGCAAAAGCAGTATTCATTTTGATTTGCTACAACCACTGTCAACCGCTAATGCCGAAAACAGCTTCCTTTTTGTTGCTTTTAATCCCGATATTTTAAATGACTTACTTAAAAAATATCAATTACCTCACCAGCAGCTTTTTTTAATGCGTGTCGATTCACCTGGTGAAATAGAGCTAACGACTGAAACAACCGATAGTAAAAGTAATGATTTTATCAGTAGTGACTTTATTAGTACTGATGAGTTCCACTCTTTTAGTTTTGTTAAAGAAATCCCCAATACACGTTGGCAGTTAGCAATTAGATTGTCACCTGAGTACAGCGATAACCTTTATCAACAAGGTCTTATTAAAGCGGTACTTATTTGGCTAATACTAAGCGCTTTAATTTACTTATTTTATCGTCAACAAAAACGTCGGGTACAACAACAAGCTCAAACAGAGCAGGCGCTTGCCTATGTTGATAACTATGATCAACTTACAGGTCTAGCCAATAGGCATAACTTTGATCGACAATTGTCTAAGCATATTGAAGAAAACTGTTTTATTGCTGCTGATAGTGCAGATGTTGATGAAAGTCAGGCCAATAAAGTTGGCGTGGTAATGCATATCGATTTAGATAAATTTCAAGTGATTAACAATAGTATTAGTTATGCTATTGGTGATAAATTTTTGCATCAAATATCTATTCAATTAAAAGCCTTACTTCCAGAGAGTGCTGTTATTAGCCGCTTAGGCAATGATGAATTTGCGGTACTACTTCCACAATTATTGTTTAGCGAAGCTAAAGATTTCGCACATAAAATTCGCTTGTCAGTACAAAAGATTAGAATTGCAGAGTTTAAGCAAGATACCAACATTACTGCGAGTATTGGCGTTATTATTCTTGATCATTCTATTTTTGATTCTCAGCAAGTGTATTCTTCATTAGGTCAAGCTGTCAGTTTAGCAAAAGAAAAAGGTCGTAATCGAATTCAAGTTTATCAAAGTGATGATGAGCAATTACGTAGTCACGCAAAAGAAATGGAAGCTATTCATGAAGTGGCTGAGGCATTACAAGAAAACCGATTGTTGCTATATCGCCAACAGATCAAGTCTTTAAATGAAGATAGCATCTCACATTTTGAAGTACTTGTGCGGATGAGGAGTGCACAGGGGGAATTAATTCCACCAGTACACTTTATTCCTGCTGCTGAAAAGTATGGCTTGATCAGACAAATCGATCAGTGGGTAATTGAGCATACATTTAAAATGATAGCTTCATCGCCAAGGGACAGTTCAAGCTACAGTATTAATTTATCAGGGGTGACTTTGGCTGACAGAGATACTTTCACCCAAGTTGTTGAGCTTTTTGAAAAGTACCAAGTTGATACCAGCAGGATATGCTTTGAAATTACAGAAACTTCAGCAATAGCGAATATTGAATCAGCACTCTATTTTATTAATAAGATGAAAGATTATGGTTGCAAGTTTTCGCTTGATGATTTTGGCAGTGGCTTATCATCTTTTAGTTACTTGCAAAGGTTACCTGTTGATGTGCTGAAAATCGATGGTGTTTTTGTCAAAGACATGGACACTAATGAAGTGAACCGCGTATTCGTTGAAAATATAAAGCGTACTGCCGAAACCATGGGCATACAAACCGTTGCTGAGTTTGTCGAAAATGCAGTAATCGAATCTATGCTAGCTGAGATAGGTATCGATTTTGGTCAAGGTTATCATATTCATAAACCAGAGCCTTGGTATGAAACTAATACAGTTAATTAACTTTCATTCGTGATAAAGACAGCACAAGACTACCAGGCTTTTATGCCAATCAGACACAGCTCTTGAGCGTCTAGAATAGCTTCAGTACTTTAAAGATCTTTAGTTATATAGGATAAAGATACTTCAAGCCTCACGCCGTGATTTTAATACCTCCAGCTAGCACTCAATTTATAATCCTAAAGAATGAAAACTCATTTATATTCGTCACAATGAGTGTTGTTTAATCGATTTCCATCATATTAATTAACTTTTCATTTTACTGTTTTAGTTTTCCTGTAAAGCGTGTCATGAAAACACTGTGTAACTACTGTTTTTTTAAATAGTAACTTTTTTGATGAAAAAACATAAAAGTTATAAAGTTGCTTTTTTTTAATTTATATCAGGCACTTAAAAGTATCGGTTTTTAATTTTTAGTAATTAAAAATAAAAAAGTGATAAAAACCTTGATACTGTACGACCATACAGTATACTTGTCTCATCAAAACGAAGTAACCGATAAGAATTCTGGAGCAAGCAATGAAAGACGATAAAGAAAAAGCACTATCAGCAGCCTTAGGTCAAATTGAACGTCAATTTGGTAAAGGCTCAATAATGAAGCTTGGCGATAACAACACTATGGATGTTGAAACTGTTTCTACCGGTTCGTTGAGCTTAGATATTGCTCTAGGTGCTGGTGGGTTACCATTAGGCCGTGTGGTTGAGATTTACGGACCTGAATCAAGTGGTAAAACAACGCTTACATTAGAAGTTATTGCTCAAGCACAGCGCGAAGGTAAGGTATGTGCCTTTGTTGATGCAGAACACGCACTTGACCCTATCTATGCTGAAAAGCTGGGTGTAAACATCAATGAATTATTGGTTTCGCAACCAGATACCGGTGAACAAGCGTTAGAAATTTGTGACATGCTAACTCGCTCTGGTGCTATTGATATTATCGTAGTTGATTCTGTTGCCGCGCTAACACCTAAAGCTGAAATTGAAGGTGACATGGGTGATTCACACATGGGCTTGCAGGCACGTATGTTGTCACAAGCAATGCGTAAATTAACAGCGAACCTTAAAAAATCTAACACCATGATAATTTTTATCAACCAAATTCGTATGAAAATTGGTGTTATGTTTGGTAGCCCTGAAACAACAACAGGTGGTAACGCATTAAAATTTTACGCCTCTGTACGTTTAGATATTCGCCGTATTGGTGCTGTTAAAAATGGTGATGAAATTGTGGGTAATGAAACCCGCGTAAAAGTAGTTAAAAACAAAATTGCTCCGCCATTTAAACAAGCTGAATTCCAAATATTATATGGTGAAGGCATTAATAGCCTGGGTGAATTAATTGAATTAGGCGTTAAAAATGGCTTTGTTGAAAAAGCAGGTGCTTGGTATAGCTGTAATGGCGAGCGAATTGGTCAAGGTAAAGCTAATGCAGCTAAGTACTTAGAAGAACACCCTGAAATGGCTAAAGATGTCGACAGCAAGCTACGCGATATGTTTTTATCGAAAGCAGCTCCGGCAGAAAAAGCAGAAGCTGTAACAGAAGAGTAATTTAATTAGCGTAAGCTAAAACCTCAGCAATACTCTAAAAAAAAGCGTAACCTTAGGCGTAAGGTTACGCTATTTTTGTACTCAAATTACTTTATTGATCAATTAATGATCGTGACCGCAACCACCTTCAGCGTGAACATGACCGTGCTCAAGTTCTTCTTCGGTTGCTGCTCTTACTTCGATGATCTCAACATCAAAGTTTAGATCTAAACCAGCTAATGGATGGTTACCATCAACAGTGATCTCTTCATCTTGAACATCAATAACAATAACTGTTTGTTCACCTTCATCAGTCGTTGCACGCAATTGAGTGCCAACAGCCAGATCTTCAACACCCGCTAATACTTCTTTTGGCACGGTTTGCACATACTCATCATGACGTTCACCATAGGCTTGCTCACAAGGAACAGCAACTTCAAACTTGTCACCGGCTTCATGATCAACTAATGCATCATCTAGACCTGGAATTAAATAGCCAGTTCCTTGGATAATGGCCATAGGCTTATCTTCATATGAACTATCAATTAATGTTCCTTCACCGTCAGAGACTGCGTAATGGATAACAACAACACTGTTTTTAGCTATTTTCATGTTTGGTCCTAATTTTTTTAATAAATGATTTTATTCTGTATCTAAAGTGTAAGGTAACGACTGCACTGAAACAACAGCTGTGTCTTGTGAAGGTATACGTAATTTCGGCATTTCAGCTTCATTAGGTAAAACAGCTTGGATAGCACAATGTCCATCATCACTTTGGTAGTAAGATAATATCTCTCCTGCCTTTCGCCAATTTTCACCTAGTTGTTTTTCAATTGTGTCCTGTGCGAGTAAAGGCTGCTCTAATTGCGTGGCTAATGAAAATAGCGCACGTTTGTTCTTGCCTAAATATTGCATTCTAGCCACTGTTTCTTGGCCAAGATAGCAGCCTTTAGTAAAGCTAATGCCATTAATTGCTTGAAGGTTAAGCATTTGTGGAACGTACTGACCAACAGCACTTTCTGACAGAATTGGAAAACCCTGAGAAATTTCGAGTAAGTCCCAAACAGCTTGTGAATAACAAGGCAGGGTTGAGTTACTGATAAATTCAGTCATAGCATTGCTTTCATCAATAATGATATAGCGCGCTTGTTCGCCAGCTAAATATATTAGGCTAGTACTACCAACTTGGATCACCGGAGTTAGGCTGTCAGGTACTTGTGAAAACGCTTGCTGTAATAAATCACTAGCGTCTTTTCCTACTAAGGCAAAATAACTTAAGTTTTGCACTTCTTCTATGGTTACCTTGGCAAAAACACCAAACTTTTGTAACTCTTTAAGAGAACAATTAATACTGGCTTTAGGCTGTAAAAGTAAATGTTCAGAAGAACGATTAATAAGTCGAAATACTGAAAACACTTTACCTTTTGCATCACAGTGAGCGCCAATGTGCAGGGTATTCTCATTACTGCTATTCACATCGCAAGTAACTTGGCCTTGTAGATATTTGCTTTGCTCCTCGCCAGATAAAGAAATAGCACTATAGTCGCTAAGCTCGATTAGGTACGTTTGATCTAATTGAGCTAATGAAGGGAGTTTGGTATTGGTGACTAGGGTCATATGAGAACTCTTGAATAAGGATATAGCCAAGCAATTGCTTCTCTATAAAGGATATTTATAGAATAGGGGCAAAAATAACAAAAACAACTACCCTTGAAGAAAGTTAGCTAATTATTGTGCTTTTTATTAGATGTGCAGTCTGAGTTCTTGTTACAATAAATGAATGGTAAAATAATTAAGGGTATTTATGTCTGGTAATGAAGCGTCGAGTGAGACAATGACAACAAGTGATAATTCTACTAATGTATTAAAAGTAAACAAAGCTCGATTGAAGTGGGCATGTCGTCGAGGCATGTTGGAGTTAGATGTATTGTTTATCCCTTTTGTTGATGAAGCATATGATGATTTATCTACTCAAGATCAATTTACCTTTGAACGTCTACTAACCTGTCAAGATCCAGAGCTTTTTGCATGGTTTATGGGGCATGAAACTTGTGAAGACAGCGAACTTAACGCCATGGTGCAATTTATACTCAACCGCGTCAAAGTATAATTTAACGTTACGTGCCTCTCGATATCAGCAAGCACTTTACGCCTTTCTTGCATTCAGTGTTTGCTTAATTTTACTGATCTCTTTTACTTATCATTATTTAATCGCATTGCTCTGCACAACCTTTGCCATAATAACGTTTTGTGTTTATCTAAGCTTTGAAAATAATAATAAGGTCATTGGCAAAATATTACTGGCAGCAGATGGGGCAATTCAGATAGATGCGAGTTTACTTGACTATCAGTTGATGCCAACAAGTCGAAGTAGTTTCCTCGGTTGCTGGCTAGAGCTAAGCCCAAAAGCGACATCAATCACCTCACCACAACAGATAAATAATACCCACCGCAAACGTATCTTTTTATTTAGGGATGCTTTTAGTCAACAGGATTATGCCAGGCTAACACGCGTGATTAAGCGCTTGTATTAAGCGCTTGTATTAAGCAGTGAAAGTATTAAGCAGAGCAAAGTTTAGCCAGAAACCGTTTTAACTATCTTGTGCGCTAAGTATTGTTGGTTCGGCTTTATCTAACAGTTCAGGGTAGTCTAAAGTAAAGTGTAAACCTCGGCTTTCTTTGCGCGCCATTGCACACTTAATAATAAGCTCAGCGACTTGCACTAAATTTCGTAATTCAAGCAAGTTATTACTCACTTTGAAATTTCGATAATAATCTTCAATCTCTTGTTGAAGTAATTCTACTCGATGCAAGGCTCTTTCTAGACGTTTAGTTGAACGTACAATACCAACATAATCCCACATGAATAATCTAAGTTCGTGCCAATTATGTTGAATGACAACTTCTTCATCAGAATCTGTTACTCGGCTTTCATCCCATTGTGGTAGCGATAAATAGCGATTACTTTGTACTAATGACTCGCTGATTTCTAAGGCTGCAGCTCTGGCAAAAACTAAGCATTCTAACAAAGAATTACTGGCTAAACGGTTAGCGCCGTGTAAACCGGTATAAGACATTTCACCAATAGCATAAAGCTGAGAGATATCTGTTTTACCTTGATGGTCAACCATTACTCCGCCACAAGTGTAATGTGCAGCAGGCACAATAGGTATTGGTTGTTTAGTTATGTCTATGCCAAGGGACTTAGTTTTTTCATAAATGGTCGGGAAATGCTGCTTAATAAAGTCACTCGGTTTATGACTGATATCTAAGTACATGCAATCAGCGCCAAGGCGCTTCATTTCAAAGTCGATTGCACGGGCTACTATATCTCTTGGCGCTAACTCAGCACGTTCATCAAATGCAGGCATAAAGCGACTGCCATCTGGACGTCGTAATTTAGCTCCTTCACCACGCAATGCTTCAGTAAGTAAAAATGTACCGGCAGAAGGGTGAAATAAGCAGGTAGGATGGAATTGGTTAAACTCCATGTTCGCTACACGACAACCTGCTCGCCAAGCCATAGCTATACCATCACCACTGGCGACGTCTGGGTTTGAGGTGTATTGGTAAACCTTGCTAGCGCCCCCTGTGGCTAAAATGGTTTTTTGTGCGTAAATACTTTCAACTTTCTCAGTATTCCTATTCCAAATATAAGCACCAATGCATTGTTTTGTTTCGGTATTGTCTTGGCAAATTAGATCAATTGCATTGTAGCGCTCAAAAATACGAATTCTTGAATGCTGCTTTACTTGGTCAGCAAGTGTTGTCTGAATGGCTTGCCCTGTCGCGTCAGCAGCATGCAATATTCTTCTGTGACTATGACCACCTTCACGCGTTAAATGATAACGGGTTTCACCATCTTTATGATGCTCCTTATCAAAAGCGACCCCTTGATTGATTAACCATTCTAAGCAAGATTTAGCATTTTCGGTGGTAAAACGGACCGTCTCTTCATCACATAAGCCTGCTCCTGCAATTAAAGTATCGTCAATATGGGCGGAAACACTGTCGTTCTCATCAAAAACAGCAGCAATACCACCTTGTGCATAAAAAGTAGAGCCTTCGTTTAATGGGCCTTTACTTAAAATTACTACGTCAGCATTTTTTGCTAGATGCAATGCTAATGTCAGGCCAGCAGCACCGCTGCCAACGATTAAAACGTCACAATTATGTTGTTGAGTCATACTTTTTGCTTGAGGTTGGCTATAAATGCCAATATATAAGTGAAGAAGTTTCAGGTATTCTATAATACAAAGGTATAACCCGCCAGATAATCAGGCTTAATAAGCTATCTGGATTTAATTTAACCATGGGAATAACAACCGTTAGAATGTTTTTTAAAAAAGATCAAAAATAAAGCGAACTTTTATGAAAAACGTCAGTCTTACTTGATGCGTTTGTTATGAGCCAATGGAAAATATGAGTACAAATCAATTGTCAGTGTTAAAAGATATGGCTCAAAAGAGCGAACCAAATATAGATCAGCAATTAGTTGAGCGGGTTCAGCGCGGCGATAAAAATGCGTTTAACCTGTTAGTGACTAAGTACCAACATAAAGTTGCTAATTTAGTTAGTCGTTATGTAAAAAATCATAGTGACGTGCCTGATATAGTTCAAGAAGCTTTTATTAAAGCTTATAGAGCGCTGCCCAATTTTAGAGGGGAAAGTGCTTTTTATACTTGGCTATATCGGATTGCCGTTAACTGTGCAAAAAATCACAGTGTTGCTTTAGGTAGAAAACCACCGAGCAATGATGTTGAAGTAGACGATGCGGAACATTTTGATAGTGGTGATGCACTAAGAGAAAATGCTTCACCCGAGAAAATATTGCTTACAGCAGAAATTAAGAAAGTGATTTTTTCTACGATGGAGTCGCTACCAGAAGATTTAAGGTTAGCTATTAACTTTCGAGAAATCGAAGGACTAAGTTATGAAGAAATAGCAACCATAATGGAATGTCCGGTAGGTACAGTGCGCTCTAGAATATTTAGAGCCCGTGACGCCATCGATAAAAAGATCAGACCCTTGTTACAAAAAAGTAATTAAGTATTCTGCGCAAGCAGGTTTAACGAAGTGTTTTTTAAGGTAAATGTATGAGTGAAATTAAATCAGAATCAATATCTTCTTTAGTTGATAATTATTCGCCGTCAACAGATGATACTGTCAGTGCTCATTTAGTTGATAATATGCTCAAGGATGAAGACTTATCAGAAACTTGGCAAAATTATCACCTTATCGGCGATGTTTTACGTGATGAAGTGCCTCAGTCATTACAACTAGATCTCAGTGACACTATTTCGGCAGCTATTGCACAAGAAGCTACTATTTTATCACCTAAAGCTTCAACGCATACCTCATCTGACGAGGTTTATAGCGATGATGAGCTTTTAGCTGAGCAGAACACTTTGATAGAGCAACAAACTAATGTTGTCAATGCGAGTAGCCGTTTCAAAAAAGCTGTTTCGCGACTTGTTAAACCTATGGGGCAAGTGGCTATTGCCGCTTCAGCCGCTGTATTAATGATTGTAGGTGTACAAAATAACGTCCATGATAGCGCATCTCCAATTACGCCAAGCCAAGTGGTGCAAACTATGCCGCTAGCCGGTTACGCTAACCCTGTGAGCTTTAATTTACAGTCCTCGCAACCTGAAAAAAGTCAGCAACGTCAAGCTATAGACCAACAGGCTATTAATGACCAGAAAATGGCTGACAGAGTTGCACAACAACGTCGTTTACAAGCACTACTAAATGATCATAATCAACAAATTAAATTAGGCAGTAATATAAAATAGCTTGATTGGCTGAATTAGTTGATAATTACCTTTTCAGCCTTCATTTTTGAGAACACATGAAATTTCCGGCACTTTTATTATTGCTTCTTAGCGTTAATGTTTCAGCTGTCACCACTGAAACTGATTCAGCCAAGCTTTGGCTTGAACGTTTGTCCCAATCATTACGCGAATTAAATTTTACCACCTCGTTTGTCGTGGTGAAAAATAACCAAGCCGAACCTTATCACTGGCTTCATGGTATTGGTGACGATAATCAAGAGTTAGAAATATTTGCTCGTTTAAATGGACCTCGTCGAGATGTACTTCGTCAAGGGGATATCGTTAGCTATATTGAGCCTGAGCAAGAACCTTATTCGATAATTTCTGACGACTTACGTACGCCAATCCCAACTATATTTCGTGGTAATATTAGCAATCTAGAGGAAAGCTACCGCTTTATTTCAGTAGGACGCAGTCGAGTGCTAGGCAGGGTTGCGCAACTCATTCGTATTGTGGCCAAAGATAACTATCGCTATAGCTATTGGCTTTGGTTAGATCACAAAACGGGTTTGATGTTGAAAATGGCGGTATTAACTCGTCAAGGTCAATTATTAGAACAAATTCAATTTACCCACATTGAAGTGAGCGAACAGCTTTCAGCTAATTTAGCTCAGTTCCAACAGTCTGAATTACCTCCAGTTAGTAAACTCAATAGTAACCAGCCAAAGCAACAGCTTAACTGGCAAGTGAATTGGTTACCTCAAGGTTTTAACATTGTAAAATCAAATCAACATAGCCTCTCTAGCTACAATAAACACGGTGATAAAAAAGTTGAATTTATGCTCTTTAGCGATGGTCTAACTGAGGTTTCAGTTTATGTTAATCCTAGCGCAGAAAAGCTTCGAGCACCTGAGTATGCCAGTGATGGCGCCACATTAGTTTATAATCATATTATTCAAGGGATTGAAATTGGTATTGTTGGTGATATTCCAATAGTGACTGCAAAGAGAATTGCAGAATCTATAGGTGTAGCAAACACAACTAAAGCTAACAAACCGAGTAATGAGCAGTAAGATGATTGAAGAGCTAGCGAATGTTGTTGCAATAGAATCAGAGCAAGTGGTGGTAACGAGTAAAATTAAATCATCATGCAGTAGTTGCTCGCAAGTCGATTCTTGTGGCAGCGGGCAAGTTGCCAAAGCTTTACCTCAAGCAAGGCTGACGGTCTCATTGCCTTATGATGGTGAAGTATTGGGGCAAAAATTGGCCATTGGCGATTGCGTTGTTATTGCTTTACCTGAAGAACAGGTACTCTCAAGTGCCGCCCAAGTTTATTTGATGCCGTTATTTGGCTTAATTTCATTTTCAGCTTTAGGTCAATGGCTTTTTAAAATGCAGGTCTTCCCTAATGAACTCACTGCACTGGGACTTGGTATTATTGGTGGTTATTTAGGTTTTCGCCTTGCTAAGTATCTGCAAAAACAAGGTAAACATAGTGCAAGCTTACAGCCTAAAATCATAAAAGTTCTCCCCAAGGCTAGCATTGCTTAACAATATCAAGCCTGAACTAAGGGTTATGGCTGAAGTAGATTGTTGAGCGAAGCCACTCACTAGATTTGTCATGGCTTGAAACAAAAGATATATGAACAAAAGATAGCCCCAAGGCAGTAAATTCGTTAAAATCACGCCATTATATTATTTAACGCTTTTTATTTGACTGCCATTTATGAAAAACATTCGAAATTTCTCAATTATTGCCCACATTGATCACGGTAAATCTACGCTTTCTGATCGTCTAATTCAGCATTGTGGTGGTTTACAAGAACGTGAAATGGAAGCGCAAGTACTAGACTCTATGGATATCGAGCGAGAGCGTGGTATTACCATCAAAGCGCAAAGTGTAACGCTTGATTATAAAGCTAAAGATGGTGAGGTTTACCAATTAAACTTTATCGATACCCCTGGGCATGTTGATTTCTCTTATGAAGTTTCTCGCTCTCTTGCATCTTGTGAAGGAGCACTTCTTGTTGTAGATGCTGGACAGGGCGTAGAAGCGCAAACCGTTGCTAACTGTTATACCGCAATAGAAATGGACTTAGAGGTTCTACCTATTTTGAATAAAATAGATTTACCTCAAGCAGATCCGGATCGTGTTTGTGAAGAAATTGAGCATATCATTGGTATTGATGCTACTGACGCAGTAACTTGTTCTGCTAAAACAGGTATTGGTATTGAAGATGTTTTAGAGACAATCGTTAAAAATATCCCACCACCAGAGGGTAAAGTTGATGAGCCACTGCAAGCACTAATCGTTGACTCATGGTTTGATAACTATCAAGGCGTTGTTTCACTGGTTCGTATTATTAACGGCCAAGTGAAAAAAGGCGACAAAATGTTAGTTATGTCGACTGGCGAAGTACATCAAATTGATAAAGTTGGTATTTTTACACCTAAACAAACAGACACCGGAATTTTAAAGGCTGGTGAAGTTGGTTATATCATTGCTGGTATTAAAGAAATTCACGGTGCGCCAGTGGGCGATACTGTCACTATCAGTAAAAGAGAGACGGCTAAAGCATTACCTGGCTTTAAAAAAGCACAGCCACAAGTCTACGCCGGGATTTTCCCAATCAGCTCAGACGATTATGAGAACTTTCGCGATGCACTTAATAAGCTTAGCTTGAATGATGCTTCTTTATTTTTCGAACCAGAAAACTCTTCAGCATTAGGTTTTGGCTTTCGTATTGGTTTCTTAGGTATGTTGCATATGGAGATCATACAAGAGCGTTTATCACGTGAGTATGATTTAGACTTAATTACCACTGCACCAACGGTAAATTATGAAATAGCCTGTACTAACGGCGAAGTTATTTCTATAGATAACCCTTCAGATATGCCGGCGATCAATAACATTGATGAAATTCGTGAACCGATTGTACAAGCTAATATTCTTGTACCACAGGAGTTTCTCGGTAGTGTTATCACCCTTTGTATTGAAAAACGTGGTATTCAAAAAGATTTGATTTATCACGGAAACCAAGTGGCTGTTACTTATGAACTGCCAATGGCGGAAGTGGTGATGGATTTCTTCGATAAATTGAAATCAACTAGCCGTGGTTATGCCTCTCTTGATTATCATTTTATCCGTTTTGAAGCTGCGGACATGGTTCGCGCAGACGTAATGATAAATGGTGACCGTGTTGATGCGTTAGCAATGATAACCCATAGAAGTAACTCAGTTTCACGTGGTCGCATGTTAGTTGAGAAGCTTAAAGAGCTTATTCATCGTCAAATGTTTGATATCGCGATTCAAGCGGCTATTGGTAACAATGTTATTGCTCGTACAACGGTGAAGCAATTACGTAAAAACGTAACAGCTAAATGTTACGGTGGTGATATAAGTCGTAAGAAGAAACTATTACAGAAACAGAAAGAAGGTAAAAAACGCATGAAGCAGGTTGGTAATGTAGAAGTACCACAAGAAGCGTTTTTAGCCGTACTTAAGTTAGATAACTAATTTAATCGTTAACATCGTTTAAGTCGTTAACATAGCTTAAGTAGTTAACATATATATGGGGCGTTTACTGGCTAAGTTTTGCTAGTAGGCGCTTTGTCTTACAGGAATTTTCGAATAGGAATAATATGGCTGTTTATTTTTCAATTATCTTAGTGGTAATTACCGTATTAACTGGGATAGTTTGGTTTGCCGATAAATTTTATTTAGCTCCGCAGCGCAAGCTAAAAGCGGATGAAGCGCAATTAATGGCAAAACAGCAGTCTGCTGCTGAGATTACTCCACAGGCCCTTGCTACGTTAACTGAACCTTCTCCATTAGTTGATACTGCTGTTCAAATCTTTCCAGTGATTGCTTTTGTGCTCATTTTGCGTTCGTTTATTTATGAGCCGTTTCAAATTCCCTCTGGCTCAATGATGCCAACACTGCTCGATGGCGATTTTATTTTGGTAAACAAATTCAATTACGGTTTAAAAGATCCTGTTGTACGACATAAATTTTTAGAAAATGGCTTACCTGAACACGGTGATGTTGTGGTCTTTAAATACCCAGAAGATCCTAGGGTCGATTATATCAAACGGGTTATAGGTTTGCCTGGCGATAGAGTTATTTATAGAAATAAATCTCTTTATATTAAACGTGCCTGTAAAGAAAGTGATGCTAAATGTCCTGAGTTTGTGCAAGTTCAACAAGACTTCATTGCTAAATACGATGGACCTGATGCTGAGTATGGTATGAATGAATACCAATCTAAAATGCTTAATAAAGATCATCAAATTTTAAATGATGGTCATATTTTACCAAGAGTTGGTCATTATTTTCAGCAAGCGGGCACAGCTGCTGATGAGTTCTTAGTTCCTGCTAATCATTATTTTGTCATGGGCGATAATAGAGACAACTCTTTAGATGGCCGTTTTTGGGGTTTTGTACCGGAAGAGAACCTTGTGGGCGAGGCTGTAGCTATTTGGATGAGTTTTGATTTTAATCGTAGCTCTGATAGCTTCTTACCACAATGGGTGCCTACAGGTGTTCGATTTGAGCGTATTGGCGCAATTATTTAACATGGCAATTATTATTACATGGCATCAAGAGTTATATCGTGAAAGTTAATCCCCTTAATCTTGCCAGATTAACCAAGAAGCTTGGTTATGAATTTAATGAGCCTGCCTTGTTGGTACAAGCACTTACGCACCGAAGTGCTAAAGGTGCACATAATGAAAGGCTAGAGTTCTTAGGCGACTCAATTTTAGGTTTTGTCATTGCTGAGGCGCTTTTTGAAAAGTTTCCCAAGCATGATGAAGGTGACTTAACACGCATGCGTTCGAGTCTAGTTAAAGGTGTGACTTTAGCTGAAGTCGCTCGAGATTTTAGTTTGGGCGAGTGCCTTATTCTTGGTCCCGGTGAATTAAAGAGTGGCGGACACCGTCGTGAGTCTATACTTGAAGATGCAATAGAAGCAATTATTGGTGCCGTTTATTTAGATTCAGATATTGAGCGTTGTAAGGCCCTCATTTTAAGCTGGTTTGAAAAACGTCTAACGGTAATAAAACCAGGGAATGAGCAAAAGGATCCTAAGACGCGTTTGCAAGAGTTTCTGCAAGGTAGAAAGATTCCATTGCCTAGCTACGAAGTGATAGATACCACGGGGCAGTCACACAACCAAGAATTTACTGTTCGCTGTCAAACATCGGTAATTGATCAAGAAGTGATCGCTAAAGGTACTAGCCGAAGAAAAGCTGAACAAGCAGCCGCGCAGCAAATTCTTGCGTTAATAGAGCGCGCCAACGAGGTAAAAAAAAGCGCTTCTAAACAAGCTAAACCCAACAAAGCACGACATACTAACAAAGTTAAAAGCAATAAGAGCAGCCCGAGAAAATAATTATGAATGATAATGCTTCAAATACCTATGCCGGCTTAATTGCAATTGTTGGTCGTCCAAATGTTGGTAAATCGACCTTATTAAATGCCTTGCTAGGGCAAAAAATTAGTATCACTTCGAAGAAGCCTCAAACAACTCGCCATCGTATATTGGGTATTTTAACTGAAGAAAATAAACAAGCTATTTTAGTTGATACCCCAGGATTGCACACAGAAGAGAAACGTGCAATCAATCGCTTAATGAATAGAGCAGCAAGTAGCTCTATCGCTGAGGTTGAATTAATTGTTTTTTTAGTTGAAGGAACGCATTGGACAGAAGATGATGAACTGGTGTTAACTAAAGTGAAGCAAAGTGGCGCACCTTGTATTTTAGTGGTTAATAAAACAGATAACATCTCAGATAAAGATGAGTTACTACCCCATTTACAAAAGCTAGGTGCTAAACATGACTTCAGAGACATAGTGCCTATTTCAGCGAGTAAAGGTCATGGCGTTGATACCATAAGTAAACTATGTTTAACGTCGTTACCTGAAGGCGAGTTTTGGTTCGATGAAGATCAGATTACCGATCGTTCAAGTCGTTTCATGGCTTCTGAAATAATTCGTGAAAAGCTTATCCGCTTTACTGGTGATGAATTACCTTATTCGACAACAGTTGAAATTGAGCAATTCAAAATGGATAGTAAAGGTATTATTCATATCAATGCGCTAGTTCTGGTAGAACGTGATAGTCAAAAACGTATGGTAATAGGCAATAAAGGTGAGCGTCTTAAAACTATCGGTCAAGAAGCTAGACGAGATATGGAAAACCTTTTTGATAGCCAAGTATTCTTAGAAACTTGGGTTAAGGTAAAATCTGGCTGGGCTGATGATGAACGAGCTTTGCGCAGTTTAGGCTATGGTGATGACTATTCAGGCTAGTTTGAAAGTTAATGATTGAGCAGAGCGCTTTTGTTTTACATAGTAGGCCTTACCGTGAAAATCAGCTTTTAGTTGATTTACTGACTGAAACCGAAGGAAAAGTTAGTGCTACGGTTTTTGTTGGTCAGTCAAAGCGCTCTATCAAAAAAGCCTTATTACAGCCTTTTCTTCCATTAAAGGTTACTTTAAAGTCTCAAAATAACTTCAAACAAATTAAGAGTATTGACTCAATAGCCAAGTCTTATCCTTTAGTTAAAAATAGTTTGTATAGTGCCTTTTATATTAACGAACTCTTAATCAGGCTGCTAAAGGAACAAATAGAGTGCCATCACCTCTTTTCTCAGTACCAAACATCGCTTTATGCACTAGCGCAGGGCTGTAATATCGCTTCCGAGTTACGTAAGTTTGAATTAACTTTACTGGAAGAGCTAGGTTTGTCATTTGACTTTACGCCAATATTTGAGCACGATGTAAGCCACTTTTATTATATCGCCGAGCAGGGCTTCGTCCCTGTTTATCAAGCTGAACCTAAGAATCTAACCAAGTGCTTTGTTAAAAGCCACTTAGAAGAAATCGCCGAGCAAAGCGACTTAGCAGAAGACTCGCCTTCTGCTAATACCTTTAAGTTATTAATGCGACAGGTCATTAATCAGCTCTTAGGCAATAAGCCGCTAAATAGCCGAAAACTTTTTATCAAAAGTAATAAAAAATAAGCTTAGCTCTCGGTGATTAGAAACATTTCGATAAAAATTAGAAGAGATTAAAAATGACAGAATTATTATTAGGTGTAAACGTTGATCACATTGCTACTCTAAGACAAGCTCGGGGTACTAATTATCCTGACCCTGTATATGCTGCCAGCGTTGCTGAGCATGCTGGCGCAGATGGAATTACTGTTCACTTACGTGAAGACAGGCGTCATATTCAAGATAGAGATATCCATGTACTAGCACAGACTTTACATACTCGTATGAATTTTGAAATGGCTGTTACTGATGAAATGGTCGATATAGCCTGTCAGGTGAAACCTGCTTTTTGCTGTTTAGTACCCGAAAAGCGTGAAGAATTAACTACCGAAGGTGGTTTAGATGTTATTGGTCAGTTAGATAAGGTTACTAAAGCAGTAGAGAAGTTATCTGCTCAGGGGATTGCAGTAAGTTTATTTATCGATGCAGATAAAGCTCAAATAGATGCAGCTCTAGCGAGTAAAGCGCCTTATATTGAAATTCATACTGGCCATTATGCTGATTTGACCGTAGAAGCTGAGCAGCAAGCAGAGCTTGAACGCTTAACCTCAGGTATTAAATATGCTCATAGTATTGGGCTTAAGGTAAATGCCGGACATGGCCTAAACTACTTTAATGTAAAGCCTATTGCTGCAATTGAAGAAATTATAGAATTAAATATTGGTCACGCAATCATTGCTAGAGCAGCTATTGACGGTTTAGATAAAGCGGTTCGAGATATGAAACAATTAATGTTAGAAGCTAGGTCATATAAATAAATACTGTAAAAAGCTCTATCTAATAATAGCTTAGTAAAAACAGTATAAAAAACTCTTATTTATTTTATTTTTGTTGAAATTATAGTCTACACTTTAATGGATGAGGTGTAGAAAGGAAGCAACATTATAAAACTTGTGAGGGTAGACAATGCAAACACAGATGAAACCAATGCTCGATCGCAGAAAGGAAGCTCCGGAGCAGTCAGTATGGTGGAGTAAGTTATCATTAGCGCAAAAATTTTCTGCTAGCAGTTTGGGAAAATTTGGCTATGAGCTGACTTTTGTTCGAAATGAAAATGGTCATAGCTTAGCTGTTTTGCAATGTAGTGGTGGTGTTGCTGTTATCAGTGAAGACGGAGATATAGATACTTCCCCGAAAATCACTATTCGTTAGACTATAGTTATAGCCAACAAAGTATCCCCGTTAAACTTTTTAAATGAAGAGATAAATGCAAAGTTAATGACTTTTTGCATTTATCTCTTTTAATGCTTCTGGGGCGGCAATTAAAACTTGCTCAATATGTTCAAAAAACTCTAACAATTCAGGTTCAAGCTCTTCAATACTCAAGCCCATTTTAAGCTGTGTTTCTAATTGATTAGTAATCTTAGCCAAATTAGGCGCTCCGGTATAACAACAGGCACCATTTAGTTTGTGAACTAGTCGTTTGATTTCGGCGTGATCGTTGGCTGAAACAGCCTCTTCGATACTTTGCTTAGTCTCTGGTAGGCTCTCAATTAGACCTATGAACATTTCTTTAGCTAGCTCTATTTGATTAGCACTACGTTTAACTGCTAGTGGCCAATCAATTACTTTTTGAACTGGTTTTAGTTCCTTTGAGCTATCACTTTCGCTTAGTTCAATAACTGGACTAACCAAGTGATTAAAATCACAATATTCATAAACAATATGTCGTAACATAGTTTCATCAATTGGTTTGGTCATATAGGCGTTGAAGCCCTGTTGTTGCATCTTTTCGCGCTCGCCACTTAAAGCATGCGCAGTAACGGCAATGATAGGTGTTTCGTTATTAACTTTTAATTTTTTAATCTCTTTTAATGCTGTAATACCATCGACTACAGGCATTTGAATATCCATAAAAATTAGTGAGAAGTTTTCATGCATACAAAGCTCTATTGCTTTAGCACCATCTTCTGCAACCACAACTTCGGCAACTTGTTCCAATAATAGCGCCTTTATTAGCTTTAAGTTTGCTTCATTGTCATCAACAGCTAGCACTTTTATTGGCAGTACATTGGCAATAGGTTGATTTAAAGTCAGCTTTTCTGACCCGGATATTGCTATAGGCTGTAGAACTCTGCTCAAAGGAGTTGCTGTAAGTGGCTTACTCAAACAGCTAGAAGCTCCACTGGCAATAAGGGCTTCTTGTAGGCTTGGTGAGTTATTATTTAAAGCAAGGTGAATATTTTTACAGATAGGGGAGAGCTGGGCGATAGTTTTTTTCAAATCACTCAGTGCTGTAGCTGTTTGATTATGACCTATTAGTACATAATCGAAGCCGTGCTCTGCTTGATTACTATGAGATAATACTTGTGATAGTTGATGTCTATTGGTTACTGAGGTAACCCGCATGTTCCAGTGCTTTAAAATATTCTTGGTGGCTTCTCTACTGTGTTGACTCTCTTCGTAATAAAGTACCGTTTTGTCAGCTAAATGCTGATTATCTAATTCTAACATCAACGGCATAGCATTGATTTCACATTGAAAAGTAAACCAAAAGCTTGAACCTTGATTTTTTTCACTACTAAAGCCTATATCACCAAACATTTCTTGGGCGAGTCGTTGACATATAACAAGGCCTAAGCCAGTTCCCCCATATAAGCGAGTTATGCTTTGATCTGCTTGAGTAAAGGCATCAAAAATAGTGCGTTGTTGCTTATCTGTCATACCAATACCGGTATCGGTAACGGTAACTTTAAGTTTGATATGTTTTTGGTTGGCTTCTTCACTGCTAATATCAATAGCAACAGAGCCTTTAGGAGTAAATTTGATTGCGTTACTGATGAGGTTGGTGACAATTTGCTTGATACGCATGGTGTCACCAACAAGGGAGTCTGGTAACTCATGAGGAATATCTATTGAAAGCTCTATGTTCTTTTTATGTGCAGAAGGAGCAAGTAGTGTTAACGTTTCCTCTAAAGACTCTCTTAATGAAAATGGAATATTCTCAATAACCATTTTTCCAGCATCTAATTTAGAAAAATCCAATATATCATTGATGATGGTAAGTAAATTATTTGCTGAACGGTCAATAGTTTGCAAGTAATCACGTTGATTTTCAGTAAGCGGTGTTTTTAGTACTTGTCGGGTAAAGCCAATAACACCGTTTAATGGGGTTCTTAATTCGTGACTCATATTCGCTAAGAACTCGGATTTAACGCGGTTAGCTTCTTGAGCTTTTCGCTTAGAGAGGCTTAATTCAACGTTTTGTATCTCAAACTGTTCTAAGCTTTCTCGTAAATCTATGGTTGCTTGATCAATACTTGCATGCATTTCATTTTGGTAACTATCAAGGGACTGAGCCATTGAATTAATACCATTTTTGAGAAAGTTTAACTCGCCGAGTAGGTTGCCACTTATACGGCTTTCTACTTTTCCTTCTCTGATACGTTCGATTCCTTGTACCATTGAATTAATTGGTTTGGTGACTTTTTTAATTAATCTGACGGCAAATATTGCGCTAAGTAATGAACCTAGTAAAGCAAAAGCAAAGGCAATCAAAAATTGACTTTGCTGTTGAAAGCTCAATTGGGTTTTATCAATTTGCATCGCTATATAGCCAATAACAGCTGGCTTACTGTTATTAAACTGCTGCATATATTGAGCGCTGACATTGGATTGTGAGTTATTGCTTTGCTCACCATAATGCTCGTAAATTATTGGTGTTCTGAAAATTAGATGATCATTTAGTGTTTCACTAGTGGTATGGTTTGGAGGCTCGACTCCTGCTTTGACCCGCATTAAATTGGTGTCGCCATGATAAGCACTGGTCACGAAAACTTGGTTATCTTGGGTAAAAACTACGATGCTTTTAACAATGCTTGATTGATTTCGGTGAGTAAAGCCAATTAACTGACGTAATTGTTCCCTATTTTTATTTAAAAGCGGCTCTCTGCTTGCAATAGCTATTGGTTCGATAATGCTTTTGGCGCGTTGTTCAAGAAAGTCATTTAGCTCTGCAGCACGGCTATATGAAAAATAACTCGCTAAACCAAAACCAATTAAGGTTGTTGGAATAATCGTGAGCATGATAACCCAATCTTTCAAGCTGATTTTATACATATTTTTATTAAACTTTTCTTGTCAGGTTAAGGTAAAATACCTTCTGAAATATTTGGTTATTTAATGCAATATCCAAGTTAACATAAATAATCGCACAAGCAGCTAAAAAATTACAGTATTGATAGCTAAGTGAATTTAAATAACACCCTGAATTTAGGGTCTTAACTATTTAGAGTGAAAATGGCCAACTTCTTTAAGGCAGCAAGTAAACCACGTTTAGCTAGCCAACAAATTACCGTTACAATAGATAAGCTTGATATGAATGGTGTAGGGATAGCTCGTGGCAAAAAGAAACCTATTTTTATTGCCGGCGCGTTACCAAATGAAACGGTAGTTGCAAAGGTTTTTGAGCAGAAAAATAAGTACACCCGCGCTAAATTAATGTCGATTGAAAAATCTAGTGAAAAACGGGTATTACCTAAGTGCCAGCATTTTGGTGTTTGTGGTGGCTGTGATTTGCAGATGTTAGACCTTGATGAACAATTACGCTTTAAGCAAAATAAAGTTGCTGAGTTGTTTTCTCGTAATTTTGCAGCTCACGCTATAGCAAATAATACTGAAAAATTGCAATTGCCTTGGAGTGAAGCTGTTAAAAGCCAACCGTGGCATTATCGCCGTAAAGCAAGGTTAGGTGTACAGTTCAATAAAACTCATCAAGTAACCGTCGGTTTTAGACAAAAATCTACTAATCAATTAGCAGCAATCAAGTCCTGCCCGGTACTTGTTGAACCGCTCAACAATATTTTCCCCCTGTTAAAAACGTTAATATCAAAGCTTACGGTTAAGTCCGCTATTGGCCATATTGAAGTTATCAAGGCGGAGGTTTGTGAACATAACAATAGTAATGGAACTAAAGAGCAAGTAGTACTTGTTGTTCGCCAACTTAAAGCAATGAGTGAAATTGACATTAACCTTTGGCAAGATTTCGCTGAGAATTATAATTGTAGGATTATGGTTGATGATGGGATAAGCCAACAATGTTTAACTGATGACAAGGAAGGCGATGTCAGCGAGACAGGTATAGCGCCGCTTATTTATAAGCTTGCAGATAATAGTCAAATTACCTTTGCAACAAGTGACTTTATTCAAGTAAATCACCAGGTAAATATTGAGATGATTAACCAGGCATTGGCGTGGTTAAAGCTAGAGCCTGAAGATATTGTTTTAGATTTGTTTTGTGGCTTAGGGAACTTTAGTTTATCACTGGCGAGAAAAGCTAAATTTGTTGTTGGGGTTGAAGGTGTTCAAGCGATGGTCGATAAGGCTAGTTATAATGCAGAGCTAAATAACATAACTAACAGCCAATTTTATCAAGCAGATTTAAACAGTAACTGGTTATCAAATACTTGGGCTAGTGAGCATAAATTTACTAAAGTATTGCTCGATCCTGCTAGAGCGGGTGCAGAGCAGGCTGTCGAGCAATTAGTTAGTTTACAGGTTCCTCAAATACTTTATGTAAGTTGCGATCCTGCAACGTTAGCAAAAGACAGTGCCATACTGGTTTCTCATGGTTACAAGATTGAAAAAATTGCACTGATGGACATGTTTTCACAAACAAAGCATGTTGAGACTATGGTATTGTTTAAAAAATAGTACTGTATCAATAATTAAACTCAGAATTTATACCTAAACTGAACTCACTAAAAAGAGTTACTTAACTAATTAAAGGTAAACTCATGGTTTCCGTGCGTAAATCACATCAAATAACAGCCCAGAACTTCGAGCAATGGCTTGCAAATTTGAAGGTAGCAGACACTAAAAGTGATGCTTTATCTGCTCTATGGTTAAAGGTATCTTCCCTATATCCTCCACAGGAAGTCGACAGTTCGCCATTACTTAATAAAAGCATGGAAATGGTAGAAATATTAAGTGGCTTAAATCTTGATGCCGACTCACTAGTCGCTGCTTTTATATCCCCTTTATTGGCACATAAAATAATTGAAATAGATTATGTGAAAGAGCATTTCTCTAAAGAGATATTGATGCTGTGCCAAGGCGTTGAGCAAATGGCGGCCATCAAAGCCTTACGCCATCAAAGCAATGATGGACAAGGACAAGCTCCTCAAAATATCGATAATATTCGTAGAATGCTTTTGGCTATGGTGGATGATGTTAGAGCTGTCGTGATTAAGTTAGCTGAGCGCTTATGTGATTTAAGGGAGAAGAAGGATTGTGATGAAGAAACGCGTGTTTTAGCGGCAAAAGAAAGTGCCAACATTTATGCGCCTCTGGCAAACCGCTTGGGAATTGGTCAGTTAAAATGGGAGCTTGAAGATATTTCATTTAGGTATCTTCATCCACAAGTTTATAAAAAAATAGCAAAGCTGCTTGATGAAACTCGGCTTGAACGAGAGCAGTATATGCTCAGTTTTGTAGAACACTTAAGTGATGAGCTAGATACGCTAAATATCAATGGTGAAGTGTATGGTCGCCCGAAGCATATTTACAGTATCTGGAAGAAAATGAAACAAAAGTCTCTTGGCTTTGAACAGTTATTTGATGTGCGAGCTGTACGTGTTGTTGTTGAAAAGGTACAAGATTGCTATTCAGCGCTAGGCATTGTTCATACCCAATGGCAACATTTAGCCAATGAGTTTTCAGATTACGTAGCAACGCCAAAGGCTAACGGCTATCAATCAATCCATACTGTAGTACTTGGCCCAGAAGGTAAGTCAGTAGAAGTACAAATTCGAACTAAGCAAATGGATGATGATGCAGAGCTTGGTGTCGCAGCTCACTGGCGTTACAAGGAAGGTAATGCAAGCGGTAAAAGTAATAGCTTTGATGACAAAATTGGCTGGTTAAGGAAAATCCTCCAATGGCAAGATGATGTAGCCGAAAGCGGTGAGCTACTCGATGAGTTGAGAAGTCAGGTGTTTGAAGACAGAATATATGTTTTCACGCCAAGTGGCGATGTTATCGATTTACCTATGGGAGCAACACCTTTAGATTTTGCTTACTATATTCACTCAAATGTAGGTCACTGTTGTATTGGGGCAAAAGTCTTTGGCAAAATAGTACCGTTTACTCACCAATTACAAACCGGTGATCAAGTTGAAATTCTAACAAGTAAGCAAGCTAACCCAAGTAGAGACTGGCTGAACCCCAATTTAAATTATATTTATTCATCTCGTGCCCGCGCTAAAGTTCAACACTTTTTTAAATTACTCGATAGAGATAAATATATTGCACAGGGTAAGGAGTTGTTTGAAACAGAAATCGCTAAGCATGATCTTGAAAGCATTGATATCCTTGCGGCCGCTAAGCGCTTTAATATGAAAACTATTGATGATCTTTATGCGGCAATTGGCTCTGGAAACGCTCGATTACAGCAAGTTATCAATCACTTTACTCAACTTGAGAGTAAATTAAAGCCACCGGCTGAAATTGACCCACAAAGTTTAGTAAAACAAAATGTTGCCACTAAAGATCTAGCGCAAGATGATAATGGTATTACTGTCTCCGGTGTTGGTAATTTGCTAACCCATATGGCCAAGTGTTGTCAGCCAGTGCCAGGAGATAGTATCTCAGGCTTTATTACTCAAGGTCGTGGTATCTCTGTACATAGACAAGATTGTGAGCAACTTGCTAATGCGTTAAACCAGCAACCAGAACGTTTGGTTGAAGTGCAATGGGGCAGCGAACATAAGCATAATTATCAAGCAACTGCTCAAATTGTTGGTAGTGATAGACAAGGTTTGTTAAGGGACATCTCGACAATTATTGCCAATGAACGGGTAAGTATTACGGGGATGGAAAGTAATACCGATAAAGCCAAGCAAACCATGAGTATGAATATTAAGTTGGAAGTTGCCAGTAGCGAGCTTTTATTGCGGGTGCTAGATAAAATAAGACAATTAGATGATGTTATCCAAGTTAGGCGTCTTTAACGACAGAGCTAACTTTGCCGGTAGTCTCCAGAGTATAAATAAAGCATTCAAATTAAGAAGAGTAACATGTTAGAAAAACAAGCCTCAATGGCAAAGCTTCGTTGGATCATGTCTCAACTGCGCGATCCTCAGACAGGGTGTCCATGGGATCTTAAACAAGATTTTGCCTCAATAACCAGTCATACCCTTGAAGAAGCCTATGAAGTTGTTGATGCAATTGAGCAAGGTGACTTTGACGAACTTGAAAAAGAGTTAGGCGATTTACTTTTTCAAGTAGTTTTTTATAGTCAGCTGGGGCAAGAGCAACAATACTTTGACTTTGATAGTGTTGTTGCTGCCATTTGTGAAAAGCTTATTCGTCGTCATCCGCATGTTTTTGCCCAGTCAAACTTTGACAGTGACGCTGAAATAAAGGCGAACTGGGAGAATGAAAAAGCGCTTGAAAGGCAACAGAAAAAAGATAAGCAACAAGGCAATCAAGCAGATTTAGAAACCTTAAGTATTCTTGCTGATATTCCTAAAAACCTGCCGGCACTGTCTCAAGCGGCTAAAATTCAAAAGCGTTGTGCTCATGTGGGTTTCGATTGGCATAATAAAAAAGATGTTTTTGCTAAAATAGAAGAAGAGGTTTTAGAGGTCAAGGCTGAGCTAGAGGCAGACAACCTTAATAAAGTAGCTTTAGCTGAAGAGCTAGGTGATTTAATGTTTGCCGTGGTTAATCTATGTCGCCATGCTAAAGAAGATCCTGAAACCTTACTTCGAAAAGCTAACAAAAAATTTAGCAAACGCTTTGAAGGGGTTGAGTCACATGTTAACCAATCTGGAAAAAGCTTTCTTGAACATGATTTGCAAGCACTAGAAGGTTATTGGCAAGCCGTTAAGCAAGAAGAAAAATCAAGTTAACTAGAGACGTTATGAGCACACAAGAAACTGCGCCTACAGCATATACAGGCATAGCACTAACTAATCCTAAAAGTCCCACTAATGTTGGTGCGGTTATGAGAGCCGCGGGCTGTTATCAAGCAAATCACGTTTTTTATACTGGGAAGCGATATGCACAAGCGGCTAAGTATAATAAAGATACCTTAAAAACAGATACTAAAAATATCCAACAAAAAATTCCTTTATTAGCTGTAGATGATTTTATAAAAATTAAAGAGTTAGTGGAAAATATTCCGCCTGCGACTAAGCTTATATGTGTAGATTTAGTGGAAGGAGCAACGCCATTACCTCACTTTGTACATCCAGAACAGGCTATTTATGTTTTTGGCCCTGAAGATGGCACAATTTCACAGCAAGTTATTGATAGTGCAGATGAAGTTGTTTATGTACCTACTGTGGGATGTATGAACTTAGCGGCATCTGTCAATGTGATTTTATATGATCGAATGGCAAAGCAGTTAACGAGCAAGGTATCCACTAAAGAAGCCGACAATTCGTTAATTCGTAGCAGTCGTGATACTAACAACAAAGTTAAGGTGAAAGGCTAAATTTGACGCCTGTTGTTAGGCCTAGGAACCACAAACGCTCTAAGGAGTTATCTATAAATGGATTATCAATTGGCTCAAGTTGGAAGTAAAAGCAAAGTGTTCATTTTAAAAGTTACCGGTATTTTTTTTGTAGGACTCGCCATATTAGGTGTGGTACTACCCATCTTACCCACGACGCCATTTCTTTTGGTGGCAGCAGCGTGTTTTGCCAAATCATCACCTGAGTTACAAAAAAAGTTACTCAGTAATAAAACATTCGGCCCGATGATTCATGACTGGCAAAAATATCGCAGCATCCCACGTAAGGCAAAACGCATTGCACTCTTAACAATTGTGTTGTCAGTTTGTTGGTCTGCCTTTATGTTGCAAAGTGCGATGTTAACGCTTTTAGTTGTTGCTTTAGTTACCGGACCATTTATCTTTTTATGGCGAGTACCAGAGAGTAAGTAACCCTCGCTTTAGTTAAGAGCTAAGAGCTAAGGGATAAGTTAAATTATCTTGATATTAAGTAACCTCAACTCGGGTTAAGAGATAAGCTAAGCAACTAAAATCAATAGCATTATAATTAGCACTCGGCTCTAGCTTGAAAGTTTTTCTTAATTCAAGGCAAATTCATTAGCAATAGTTATTCTATTGCTTACGAATTTAACGACGAAGTAAGGAAAAGTAGCGGCTAGAGAGCTATTTATTATCCCGAGCTGAGGTTAAGTAAGTTTATTGCAATAAAAAGCCGCAACTTGTCACCAAGTTGCGGCTTTTTTCTGTCAGTCAATTTATCCTAAGGCTTTACTCTACAGTTTAGGCTAAGGCCTTAGTGACTATGGCTGCTAAATGTGGTGGCAAAGTAAGACTTAATGCAATTTCATGTGCCTGCTCTGACATTTTCTTCCAGGTTAATTGCACAATGCGCACTATTTTCGCTTCATTATCTTGTTCTGTGTACTTAGCGGCAAAGTCATCAAAATAATGCATTAAGAAAACTAAACAGGCAACGTCTTCTAAAGTTTGACTATCGCTATTTGTTTTTAAGTTTTCTTTACGAATAATACTGCCGCATTGCTCGGCTTCTTCGCTGCTATACCCTTTTTCAAGCATAGTCTGAGCGGTTAATTGCGCGTGAAATTTCCCTTGGGCAATTCGCCATTGATAATAACCTGCCTTTCCTTCGGGAAACTCAGTACGTTTTAACTGCCAACGTTTTACATGCTGGGCTCGCACCGCAATTTGTAATAGTTCATTTGCCAGTGGCCAATATTGCATAAGACAAGACGTCATTTGCTGACCGTAAATTAATTCTTTTGGTTGAGAGGCTTTATCGATAATAACGCTATTGGGATCTTCACGGTTAATATCATCAATGGCAGTTAAGGTGCTTTGTAATTTATCTATTGTCATTATTTAAGCTAATTTAGACGAGGTTGATTGCAATAGTATACCCAACTAGCAATAAAAAACGACACAAGAGTGAGGAAAGTGTTTGCTGTAAATAGATAAAATTTTATCTTTGTTGATACTCATGCCAAGCAAGGTAAAAATATAACTAATTTTATCATTTTGCGTTGCTGTTGTGATTGTTGTTCAGTTAGATTTTACGTATAATACTTTCCCGTCCTGCTTGTTTGGCAAAACTCCTATTTCAACAACTTTGTAATTACGTTAATGCTTATTTAAAAGACCTTTTAGATTTAAGTGTTATGAGTGATTTGCAACAGACTTTTTTGAAATAAAGTTTATAAATATTAACCAATTAAGCACAAAATTCTGTTTTTCTGACATCGGTGTAAACATGACAACTAGATATATTTTTGTAACTGGCGGTGTAGTGTCGTCTCTTGGTAAAGGTATTGCAGCAGCATCATTAGCAGCAATTCTTGAAGCACGTGGTTTAAAAGTTACCATGTTAAAACTTGATCCGTATATTAACGTTGATCCTGGCACCATGAGCCCTATCCAACATGGTGAAGTTTTTGTTACCGAAGATGGCGCGGAAACTGATCTTGATTTAGGTCACTACGAACGTTTTATTCGTACCAAGATGACTAAGCGTAATAACTTTACCTCAGGTCGAATTTACCAAGATATTTTAGCGCGTGAGCGTAAAGGTGAATTTTTAGGTGCAACAATTCAGGTTATTCCTCATATTACCAACGATATTAAGCGTCGTGTAATTGAAGGTGCTGAAGGCTTTGATATAGCCATGGTTGAAGTTGGCGGTACGGTTGGTGATATGGAATCACAGCCATTCTTAGAAGCAATCCGTCAATTAGCGTTAGAAGTTGGTCGTGAGCGTGCTATGTTTATGCATTTAACGCTTGTTCCATATCTAGCAGCATCAGGTGAAATTAAAACTAAGCCAACACAGCACTCGGTAAAAGATTTACGCTCGATTGGTATCTTGCCAGACTTATTAGTTTGTCGTTCAGACAGAGCTATCCCTAACGCAGAACGCGCTAAAATTGCTTTATTCACCAATGTTGAAGAAAAAGCCGTTGTTTCAATGCGTGATGTCGATAGTATCTATAAAATTCCTGCTTTATTAAAAGCGCAAGGCACAGATGAAATTGTTGTTAAACGCTTTGGTTTAGATGTACCAGAAGCTGATTTAGCTGAATGGGAAGAAGTGCTTTATCACGAAGCTAACCCTAAAGGTGAAGTGACTATTGGCATGGTTGGTAAATATATCGAATTACCAGATGCTTATAAGTCAGTAAACGAAGCCTTAAAACATGCTGGCCTTAAAAACCAAGTAACCGTGAATATCAAATATGTTGATTCACAAGATGTAGAGGTTAAAGGTGTTGAAATTCTTCAAGACCTTGATGCGATATTAGTACCTGGTGGTTTTGGCGAACGTGGTGTTGAAGGTAAAATCCTAGCGGCACAATACGCCCGTGAAAACAAAGTACCTTATTTAGGGATTTGTTTAGGTATGCAAGTCGCCTTAATTGAGTTTGCCCGTAATGTTGCAGGTTTAGCGGACGCCCATAGCACTGAATTTAATAACGAAACACCGCATCCTGTGGTTGGTTTGATCAGTGAATGGTTAGACGAAGAAGGTCAAGTTGAGTATCGCAGTGAACAATCAGACTTAGGCGGCACCATGCGTTTAGGTTCACAATTGTGCCACCTTGTGAAAGGTACCAAGGCTTGTGACGTATACGGTAGTGAAACAATTAATGAAAGACATCGTCACCGTTTTGAGGTAAATAATAACTACCGTGAGCAATTAAGCAAAGCAGGTTTAGTGTTCTCGGGTTTATCGACTGATAAAAGTTTAGTTGAGGTGATTGAAATAGCCGATCACCCATGGTTTGTAGCGGGTCAATTCCATCCTGAGTTTAATTCAACTCCACGTGATGGTCATCCGTTATTTGAAAGCTTTGTTGCAGCGAGTTTTGAACTGCAAAAAAGCTAAGTAAACCATTAACTAAAACCGTAGCTATTGCTGCGGTTTTTGTTTTTAGTTTAGTCACAGTTTTTTGCTGCTTAGGCATATATAACTAAGTAGCGATGCAAGAATTTAAATTAACTATCCGCTCGAAAATTAGTTGAGCGTCATACATTTTAATAGGAATGATAATGTCAAAAATTAGCAAAATCTTAGCTCGTGAAATTATGGATTCACGTGGTAACCCAACCGTTGAAGCTGATGTTTATTTAGAGTCAGGTGCTTTTGGTCGTGCTGCCGCTCCTTCAGGTGCGTCAACAGGCTCACGTGAAGCATTAGAGTTACGTGATGGTGATAAAGCGCGTTACTTAGGTAAAGGTGTATTAAATGCTGTTGCTGCAATCCGTAATGATATTACGCCTGCACTAGTTGGTCAGAATGCATTAGAGCAAGCTAACATTGATAAAATCATGATTGACTTAGATGGCACTGAAAACAAAGAAAAGTTCGGTGCTAACGCTATTCTAGCGGTATCTTTAGCTGTTGCTAAAGCGGCTGCTGTTGATAAAGGCGTTGAGTTATTCGAACATATCGCTGATTTAAATGGCACTCCAGGTGTTTACAGTTTGCCAGTACCTATGATGAACATCATCAATGGTGGTGAGCATGCAGATAACAACGTAGATATTCAAGAATTCATGGTTCAACCTGTTGGCGCGAAAAACTTCTCTGAAGCTTTACGTATGGGCGCTGAAATCTTCCACGCACTTAAGAAAGTACTATCAGCTAAAGGCTTAAACACTGCTGTTGGCGATGAAGGTGGTTTTGCTCCTGATTTAGCTTCTAACGCTGATGCGCTAGCCGTAATTAAAGAAGCTGTTGCCGCTGCTGGTTACACCTTAGGTACTGATATTACTCTTGCGATGGATTGTGCTGCTTCTGAGTTCTATGATAGCGAAAAAGGTATTTACGACCTTAAAGGTGAAGGTAAGCAATTCAGCTCTAACGAATTCTCTGACTTCTTAGGCGAGCTATGTAAAGAATACCCAATTGTTTCAATTGAAGATGGCTTAGATGAGTCTGATTGGGATGGTTTCAAATACCAAACTGATTTACTTGGCGATAAAGTACAAATCGTTGGTGATGATTTATTCGTAACTAACACTAAGATCTTAAAAGAAGGTATCGATAAAAACATCGCTAACTCTATCTTAATTAAGTTCAACCAAATTGGTTCACTAACTGAAACGTTAGCTGCAATTAAAATGGCTAAAGATGCAGGTTACACCGCAGTTATCTCTCATCGCTCAGGCGAAACAGAAGATGCAACTATTGCTGATTTAGCAGTAGGTACAGCAGCAGGTCAAATCAAGACGGGTTCTTTATGTCGTTCAGACCGTGTTTCTAAGTACAACCAACTTTTACGTATTGAAGAAGCATTAGGCGAAAAAGCAGTATATAAAGGTCGTAGCGAAATCAAAGGCCAATAATGCTCACTACTTTTGCTAGTGAATAAAATAACATCGTTGCATGTACTCACTGACTAGCGTCAGCTCCGTGCAAGCGCCTTGTTCTTTTAACCACTAGCTTCAGTAGTAAACATTATTCAGTTATTTATTAATAGCTGAAAAAAAACGCGACTTAGGTCGCGTTTTTTTATGTCTGAAAATAATAAAGACTGTTTATTGTTCTGGGAAACTATTGATAATTTCGGTGATTAACTTAGCGGTTTGCTCAGGAGATTCCATTGGAAACATGTGGCCGCCAACAAATGTTTGTAGCTTTATGTGTTTATTGAGTTTTATAAAACGTTTGAATATGTGGTGAGGAAATACATCTGTTGTGGTGCCATAAACAAGTGCGGCAGGTACAGTAAGTTTATCTTTGTAACTTGATAAGTTACATGGGATATTTCTAAAAATATCAGCTTCGACTTGCGCGTTGAAAGTCAACTCTAATTGATTATCTCGTTGACTAATGCCATGAGCGATATAGTCAGCTAAACATCTCTTATCGAAACTTCTAAATAACTTTCTACGGGAAAATGCTGCGCTGATATCGCTATTCAGCGGCCACTTGCTGCGGCGGTTCTTCGCTCTGCCTGCAGGGCTGAATTTGTCTATCCACTTGGTTTTTTTGATCAGTCTTGCCGCAAGGGCATTAAAGCCACTAAGTGCAGGAGGATCAAGCATGATCAAGCCACTAAATAAATCAGGCCTTTGACAACAAGCAATAAAAGAAAGCACCGCACCAAAGGAATGACCAAGACAAATGACCTTATTACCGTCAACTTGTTGTGCTTCAACAAAGTTAATGAGTTCTTCTACTTGAGCTTGCCAGTTATGATTTACTGGCTTTTGTTTATCATGACCATATTTATCAAGGGCAATGACTTCCATATTGTCAGGTAAATAATTGAATAAGGTTTGATAACTGCCCGCTGGAAAACCGTTAGCGTGGGCAAAATTGATAATGTTTTTTTGCATTTAAGAGGAGGGTAGAGAAAGTTATAGTTAAAATTTAAACGGGTGTTTTAATTTTGTCAATGTTTTCTGCTTACAGGAGTTTTTCTGAGCAATAAAAAAGCCCTGTGAGCAGGGCTTTTGTGTATAACGCTATTTGGGTAATCGATTTATTACTAAGTTAAAACTCATCAAGCATATGCTCAAGTGAGTCCTCATACATGCGCAAGTCTTTTTCTAGCTGAAACCTATCACGAAGTGATTCTATTTCACGCCATTTTCTTCTAGTTGTTGACGCTGCACGCTTTTTAGTTACTTGGTTTTTTGACTCTAAAACTTGGTTTATCTTATCCATAAAGTGCCCCTTATTTTTTCTATCACATCGAAAAACAAATGCTCTATAGCAACTCTATTAACTAGAGTTGCTATTATTTTTATCACAGTTCTTTAGCCATGAAAATGAAAAAACGCATATTTTTTGCAAAATATGCGTTTAAAGTAATCACTGTTTGTTCGAAAAATAACGGTCTACTGTTATAAAATTTCAGCGAGTTGCTTTTCAAGTTTCACTTGGTCGATTGCAAAATTGCGAATACCTTCAGCAAGTTTCTCTGTTGCCATAGCATCTTCATTCATCGCCCAACGGAACTGGGCTTGCGATAGTGCGGTTTCGTCATTTGCAGAACTAGCGGTTGCTTTAAGTTTTTGAACTACCGTGTCTGTGCTGTTTGCTAATTCGTCCATCAATTGAGGGCTAATTGTTAAACGGTCACAACCCGCTAATTCTAAAATTTCACCAATATTTCTAAAGCTAGCGCCCATTACCACGGTGTTATAACCTTGTTGCTTATAGTAATTGTAGATACTAGTCACTGAAACCACGCCTGGATCTTCATCGCTTGGATAGTCTGTACGACCGGTATCTTTTTTATACCAATCTAAAATTCGACCAACAAATGGTGATATTAAATAAACACCGGCTTCAGCACACGCTCGCGCTTGGGCGAAACTGAATAATAAGGTGAGGTTACAGTTAATACCTTCTTTTTCTAATTGCTCTGCAGCTTTAATGCCTTCCCAAGTCGAAGCGAGTTTGATCAGTATTCTATCGTTACTGATGCCAGCTTCGTTGTACATTGCAATTAGTTTATGTGCTTTAGTAATTGATGCTTCTGTATCAAAAGAAAGACGTGCATCTACTTCTGTAGAAATACGCCCGGGAACAATTTTTAAAATCTCTAAACCGATAAGTACAGAAAGTTTATCTGCGGCATCGATTACTTGTTGTTCAGCATTATCTGATTGTGTTTTAGCCCAGCTAACAGAGTCTTTAACTAGGTTTTGATAGTTAGGTAAAGAGGCTGCTTTTAATAATAACGAAGGATTGGTGGTGGCATCTTGTGGTTGAAACTTTGCAATTGCTTCAATATCACCTGTGTCAGCCACTACTGTGGTCATTTGCTTTAATTGTTCTAGTTGTGAAGAAGACGTAGTCATGGTGTTACCTTTGTTATGTCTTGGAAATGTAATTGCTAAGTTTTCTAAATTCAAAAATGAAAATAGCTGGAGAAATATTACAACATAAAAATAAAAAAGCACCCTTTATTGCGCTTTATTTAGCAGATTGTTGTGTCTTTTGTATTTTAGTTACTTTTTCTTAGGGTTCTGTCTTGTAAGTGTCGCTGATTAACGCTGTTAACTTGATTCATGCTTATGATATATTAGTAAATACCTCGTCATTACAACTACCGGCTTAATAATAATGTTACTCGTTGTTTCTCCTGCAAAAAAATTAGATTTCGAATCTCCTCTGGCAACTGAAAAGTTCAGTCAACCGAGTTTACTCGCGCATAGTCAATTATTGATAGATGATTGTGTAAAGCTTTCACCTAGTGACATTGCCACGTTAATGAAGTTAAGCGATAAGCTAGCTGGACTAAATGCTGCTCGTTTTGGCGAATGGGCAACGCCTTTTACCACGGAAAACGCACGACAAGCAATATTGAGCTTTAATGGTGATGTATACACTGGGCTTGATGCACAAAGCTTTAGTGATGAAGATTTTGATTTTGCACAAAAGCACTTTCGCATCCTTTCAGGCTTGTACGGTTTATTAAAACCTCTTGATTTAATGCAGGCTTACCGATTAGAAATGGGCTGTAAACTGGCGAACAGTCGAGGCGATAATTTATACCAATTTTGGGGTGAAATTATTACTGATGCACTGAATAATGCTTTAGCAGAGCAGGGCGATGAAACCTTAATTAACCTAGCTTCAACAGAGTATTTTAAATCTGTAAAGAAAAAGTCACTTAATGCCACTATCATTACTCCGGCGTTCAAAGATTGGAAGAATGGTCAGTATAAAATGATCAGCTTCTTTGCTAAAAAGGCACGAGGTATGATGGCACGTTATATTATTCAAAATAAATTAACCTCTGTTGAGCAAATTAAAAACTTCGATTTAGCGGGGTATCAGTATAACGATAGCTTATCGAAAGGTAATGATTGGGTGTTTACTCGTAAAGAGCTATAAACGTTATTAATTTTATTGTTCTACAATCTTATACTTAAAACATTTTTACAGGAGGTGACATGTTAACTTTACTCGCAAAGCTTTTTCATGCCTTAAACAGTGATAGTTCGGTTAGGCAAATAGCGTTAGCAATTGCGCTAGGCTTTATTGTAGGACTATCGCCATTATTAACCCTACATAACATTGTTATACTTTTCTTTGTATTACTTATTCGTATACACCTAGGCAGCTTTATATTAGCTGTTGGTGTTTTTTCAGGTATCAGTTACCTACTTTCTCCGCTTATTGTCCAGGTAGGTGAGTCTATACTTACATCACCGGCACTTGCTGAAACATTCACCATGTTATATCAAGTTGATCTCTTTAAACTGGCGCATTGGCATCACACTTATATTTTAGGCGCCTGGGTTTTAGGCGTGGTTTTGTGTATACCCATTTACTTTATCAGTAAAGTACTTATTGAAAAGTACCGTACCCATGTCATGGCATTTTTCGAGAAATTTAGAATTGTTCAAGCATTGAAAGCGTCTAAATTCTATCGTTTATATACCAGCTTTGCTGGTGAATCTGCTTTTTCTAAGGGGGCTTTGTAATGAAACGATTTATTCGTTGGCAAGGGCTAGTGGCGTTTGTCGTTTTACTGGGCATTGTTGTTGGTGGTTTGTATTTTTTTGCCGAGAGCTTAACTAAAAAAGCGATTATTAAGTCAGCTGAAGCTACTTTTGGCGCTGAAGTGAATATTAGCGAGGTGCAATTAAGCTATTCACCTTTAAAACTGACCGTGGTGGATTTACAAGTAACAGACAGTGATAAACCTGAGCAGAATCTGTTTAGCTTTGAACAGGCTGCTGCCTCAGTTGATGTTTGGCAGTATTTATTTGGCAAAGTGATTATCGATGAACTTGAAGTGAGTCAGTTGGCTTTCTCAACAGTGAGAGCAAAGCCCGGGGAAGTGTACTTAACTAATGCAACTGATGATAGCGCTGCAGAGGACAGCCTAGCAGATCAAGCTAAGGAAATGTTACCTGAAGTAGATATGAAGTTGCCTGATGTCAAAACCCTATTAAATGACGATAATTTAATTACGGTAAAGGCCGGGAATGCGTTACAGCAAAGTTATAAAGTTGAACAAGAGAAGTTAGCGGCGTTAAAAGCTGAGCTGCCAAATAAAGCAAAGATAAAGTCATATCAAAATAAAGTAAAAGCCTTAGGAAAAATGAAGGTTAGTTCTTTAGCGGATATTGAAAAAATTAAAACTGAATTTGAAGCGATTAAAGCAGAATTCAAAGCTGATCAAGCATTGGTGAAAAAAGCCAAAAAGCAAGTGTCAGCAAGTAAGACATTATTAGCTAACCAATTAAGTGCAGTGAAGGATGGACCAGCAAAAGATTGGCAGCAAATCGAAAAGACTTATCAATTAGAAAGTATCGATACTGAAGACTTTGCTCATATTCTTTTTGGTGAGCAAGCAAGAGAGTATGTGACTAAGGCTAAGTGGGCATATGAGAAAGTCGCACCTTTTATCAGTAGTAGTGAAGACGGCAAGAATACTGCTGCTAGTAATGTGCATGCAAAAGGGCGCTTTGTTTATTTTAAAGAAGAAACCCCATTGCCATCAATACTGATTAAAAAAGCCACTTTTTCAGTGGCGATGCCAACAAGTCAGTTTGCTATTGAAGCCAGTGAGTTAACCCACCAGCATTGGATTCGCGGTAAAAATAGTATGCTTGCTATTCATTCAGCCAGTAATGGTGAGTTTAACTTTAAAACTCAATTTAATTTAGCTAAATCAGGCGACTTTAACAGTGATGGTAACTGGTCTATTTCAAATAGGACGTTATCAGACACTAAATTAACAGATAGTAAGGCATTAACATTGTCGTTAACCAAGGCACAACTTGATGCTAACGGTGATTTTAGTTTGATTAATGATGAAGTCTCAGCAACTAATCAACTGGTGTTGAATAAGGCTAGCTACCAAGGTGAAGCTAAGTCTAAGTTGACTAAATTATTAGTCGATACGGTTAAATCATTAGATAGCTTAGCTATTGATGTTGGTGTTAATGGCCTGATCACTAAGCCTGAGCTCAGTATTGGTTCATCGCTAAATGATGCGTTAACAGGCGCGTTTAAAGAGCAAGTAGCAGGTAAATTGAATGAGTTTAAGGGTAAAGTGAACAAAGGCCTTAATGATAAGCTTGCCAATACCTTGAAGTTAGGTGATAGCCAAACTGCAGAGCTGTTAGATCTTGAAGCTCTGTTAACAGATACGGATAAAGCCTTGATCGATTTAAAGAATTCAGACATTGTTAAACAGCAACAGAAAAAATTAGAAGATAAAGTTAAAAACAAAGCGAAAGATAAAGTAGAAGATAAGTTGAAAGATAAACTAGGTGATTTGTTTGGATAAATTTTTATCGCATCACTGTCGGCGTATTAGTCTCAGTTACTAATGATAGTAATGGTGCATTAGCAAGCGTTTATTAATAGATAAAGGAATAACAATGAATAAATATTTAGCAGAGTGTATTGGTACTTTTTGGTTAGTCCTTGGTGGTTGTGGTAGTGCAGTATTAGCTGCCGGATTCCCAGATGTTGGTATCGGCCTATTAGGGGTCTCATTGGCTTTTGGTTTGACGGTACTCACGATGGCGTATGCCATTGGTCATATCTCAGGTTGTCATTTAAATCCTGCCGTTTCACTAGGTTTATGGGCGGGAGGACGTTTTCCCGCTAATGAATTGGTGCCCTATATTATTGCGCAAGTGCTCGGCGCTATTCTAGGTGCAAGCGCTTTATACCTTATTGCTAGTGGTCAGTCAGGTTTTGAATTGTCAGCAGGCTTTGCATCTAATGGCTTTGGCGAGCACTCACCTGGTGGTTATTCAATGACGGCGGCACTTGTTGCTGAAGTTGTATTAACCATGATGTTTATCTTTGTCATTATGGGCGCAACGGATAAACGAGCGCCAGCGGGTTTAGCGCCGATTGCAATAGGCTTGTGTTTAACGCTTATTCACTTAATCAGTATTCCGGTAACTAACACTTCAGTGAATCCTGCTCGTAGCACAGGTGTTGCACTATTCGTTGGTGATTGGGCTGTAGCGCAATTATGGCTATTTTGGCTAGCACCGCTAGTGGGTGGTTTTGTTGGCGCGAAACTCTATAAGGCGGTAGCTAAAGAAACTGAATAGCTAGATATAGACTTTAACAGAGTTGTTAGGTGTATAAAAAAAGACCGGCTTATATAATATAAGCCGGTCTTTTTATTTATTTAGATTCAGTTGTGGTTCGTTTTTTAAATTACCAGTAACTGCGCATAGCGAGGGTAAAGCTCCAACCATCATAGGCGCCGCCATCATTAGCGTTATCATCCATTTTTGCGTATTGCAGGCCAGCTTGCAATTTTAGTTTGTGGTCGTTGAGAAACCAGTTAACGCCACCGTAAATTTCTTGGTATTTATCGCCTCGTTCACCGTCGACACTGCTTTCACCAAATTCATCAACTACTTTACTGTCATACCGACCTAAACGTACGCCATTATCTTCTGAACTACTGAGGTAAGTGTAACGAGCAACCCATTGGATTTTTTCGCTTTGTTGATAGGTAGGCATAACAACAACACCAAATACGTCGCTTTGCCCTAAATCACCTTTACCCCAAGAAATATCACTATGTAAGCCCCAGTCATTTGCACTAAATTTACTTGAGGTACTGATCACTTGCGAGAAATCTCGGGTATTACCATCTTCATGGGTATCATTGTAAACGTAATCAAAGCTGACTTGGCCTTTGTCCCAAAGACTGTTCTTCCCAAGTTTTTTGCTGGTTGAAAACATGGCGAAATAACTCGCGTCACTAATCGATATTTCATCAGAGCCATCGCTTGAGAATATTCCTGTTTTGTAGGACCAGTCATCACTGAGTTTGCTTTTCACGCTGACACCCGTGAAATACTCAGCAGTGAACCACAAGTTATTCGTCAGGTTGTTACGCTGAGGGGTAAGTAGCTTTTTCGACGAGGTTTTTCCATCCATAGTAAAACCAGTCGATTGTTTTAAAAATTTAAGTTCAGTTGATTTATCTAATGACCAACTGACATTGGCATCGGTAAGGCGGTTATACATATCTTCAGGTGAGTTGTTTAAATTGATATCGGCTTCTAATGCGTATTTAAACTCACCTTGTTTACCTTTAAAACCAAAGCGGAATCGACGCCATGCGGTGTCGGCATAATCACCTTGATCACTTTCAACCCAAGCAGCATCAAGTTGTAAGCGACCAGATAAGCTAAAGTAATCCCCTTGGTCACTTTTGTATAATTCGGCAAAATCCCAAGCATCTTCAAAATTGCTTTCTTTCGCAGAATTAGACGTCTCGGCTTCTTCTGCCGCTAGATTTCCTGAAGTGAAAAGTGCACTGGTAATCGCTATCGCAACGAGAGATTTTAGTTTTGTTGTTTTAGCTTGATTTGATTCGGTATGTTTTTTCATATTAATTACTATCATAAAGTTGAGAACCTTATTGATATCTGCTGGTTTGTTTTCAAATAAACAGATATAAATATCGGACTGACTAACTTCATCCATAAAGTGAATGCCGCGCTATTACAGCATCGCTTTATGACAGAAATATTACATGATAATGGCGTATCGCAATAAAATTGTCACCTAATTGTAACACTGCGGCGCCATTTACCGCGTTGAGTTTTACTTGGCGCGTTTCGCGTTTTTCTTGGCTTGTTTTTTAGCTTTTGCTTTCTTTTGCGAGTTAGTTAACTTCACTTTTGGTTTCTTGTTAACAACGCGAGATTCTTTGTTTTTAGGGCGTAAATCAGGAATAACACGACGTGATAAGCGCTCTTTAGTATAACGCTCTATTTTACCAATTACCGCCATATCATGAGCTTCTACTAAGGAAATTGCTGTGCCTTTATTCCCAGCTCGACCTGTTCTACCAATACGGTGAATGTAAATATCTACTTTGCGTGGCATATCAAAGTTAATGACATGAGTTATGTCATCAATATCAAGGCCGCGAGCGGCAACATCGGTAGCGACAAGTACTTTGATTTCACCGCTTTTAAAGCGCTCAATTGCTTTGTTTCGCTTATCTTGTGGCATTTTTCCTTCGAGCCAAACACAAGGTAGCTCTTCAGCATAAAGTTTGCCTGAAAGGTATTGTACGGTTTCACGCTTATTAGCAAAAACTACAGTTCGCTCAACACCTTCTTGCTTTAAAGTATTAACCAATAGTTTTAATTTATGATTGGCATCGTCTGCTAAATGCAGCCACTGATGGATTACCGCTTTTTCTTTACGCGATGGGTTTGATTCTAAAAATACCGGCTCATTAAGTACTTCTTGGGCAAAACGTAATACGCCTGCACCTTCCAGTGTCGCAGAAAATAGCATAGTTTGTTTGCGCCAGCGAGCTTCACCAACGATACGATTGATCGATTCACTAAAGCCCATATCTAACATACGATCGGCTTCATCTAAGATAAGGATCTCTATGTCACGAGCATCAAATTGTTCGCTTTCTATATACTCTAATAAACGTCCAGGTGTCGCTACCAATACATCAGTGGTGGTCGTTAAAATATCATTATGACTACCGTAATTTACGCCACCAGTGATGACACCGGTCTTTATTTTAGTTAGCTCAGTGAGTTGTTCACTATCTTCACCTATTTGAATCGCTAATTCACGCGTTGGCGTTAAAATTAACACCCGAGGAAAACCAGGTTTAGTGCGAGGGTAATCTAAAAGATGCTGAGCCACAGGCAGTAAAAAAGCGGCGGTTTTACCCGTGCCAGTTGGCGCTGATGCTAGTACATCCTTGCCTGTCATTGCTTCTGGAATAACAAGGTTTTGAATAGAAGTCGGCTTGTTATAGCCAATTTTTTTGATACTGGCGAGTAGCTCTGAGTCTAGATCAAATTGCTCAAACATAGGGGATAATTCACTAAGGGTTATAAAATATTAATATGGGGGCAATTATAGTGTTTTTAGCGCTTGCTGTAACTATTTATCGCAAGTGTCAAAATTGCCCAAGTTAACTGGTTAGCAATTCTGAGCTAAAGTAGGCTGCTGTATTCAAGCAGAATTTGCTCACACCATGTATCTAAACGTTCATCGGTGAGTTTATATTGACTGTCTTCATCCAAAGGTAAGCCGACAAACTGGCTTTCATCTTCAGTTAATGCTTTAGAAGCTTCGAACTCATAGCCTTGATTTGGCCAATAACCGATTAATGAGGCACCTTGTGCTTTGGCTTGGTCGTGCAACATACCTAAAGCATCTTGAAACCACTCGGTATAACCTATTTGATCACCCATGCCATAAATGGCAATAATCTTGTTAGATAAGTCTAATTGATTAATATCGTCCCAAATTGATTCCCAGTCTTCTTGCAGCTCACCATAATCCCATGTCGAAATACCAAAGATAATAAAATCATAATCAAGGCAAAGGCTTAAGGGCTGATCCTTGATGTTATATAGCTCAACCAGTTCAGCACCAATAATGGCTTGAATTTTTTCGGCAACAATTTCAGTGTAGCAAGTCGTTGAGCCATAAAATAAACCAATCTTCATTTCGCTTTACCTAATTTTTTGTTCAAAGGGAGATTTTCGGGGATTTTAGCAAAAACATTCACCTTTGTTTACAAGTTAATTTAGCTTAATGGTTATTTTAAGTTGCAAAAAGTGGCTCTTGGCTGTAATTTCCTAGCATAAAATTAGGTCTACTAACTGACGGGCTTGGCAATTTTGTTATCCAAAGCTGTGCCTAACTATCATTTAGCGTTATTAAAGAGTTTGCTAGGAATTATTATGTTTAAGAAGTTATTTATTTGCGTCATGCTTGCCGCACTTTCTCTACCAATGGCTAATGCTGCAACGCAAGCTAATGTGCCATCTTCAATAGCTAAGCCTTCAAGTGATGCTAATGTATTAGATGTTGATTTGTTAAAAGCAAAAATTAATACTTCCTTGGGCTTAACAGTGGTGAAAGTCGAGAAAACCCCGGTACCAGGCATTGCCCTGTTGATTACCGATCAAGGTTTATTCTACTCAAGTTATAACGGCGAATTCTTTATTCAAGGTAAAGTATATAGCTTAGGGACTAAAGTTACCGATATAGCTGAAAAAAGCTTAGCAAATATGCGCTTAGATGGCGTTGAAAGCTTCAAAGATAATGTGATTGAATATAAAGCAGACAATGAAAAATATGTGGTAACTGTTTTTACTGATATTACCTGTGGCTACTGTCGTAAAATGCATGGCGAGATGTCAGATTATAACGCGCGAGGCATCACCTTTCGTTACTTAGCTTATCCACGTTCTGGGATTAATGATAGAACAGGAAACTTAAGCAGCGGTTTTAAAGACTTACGTTCAATATGGTGTAATGAAGATCGTGCAACAGCGCTAACCAAAGCAAAAGCGGGTAGTACCGTTGCAGCAAGAATTTGTGAAGCACCGATAGAAGCACAGTTTAACTTTGGTCGTCAAATTGGCGTTACAGGAACGCCAGCAATTATTTTACCAAATGGTACTATGGTTCCAGGTTATCAACCACCTGCACAGTTAGAAGAGTTATTAAAAACAATCTAATCGCTTTTAACTCATGTTGCTAAAGTACTTGCTGATTTTCACCAAGTACTTTTTTTATGCAAAAAAAAGCTAAATGGCCTATTCAAAAGAAAAGAGAATCAATAGCAATGAGTAAAAAAATTATTCGCCGAGCGCATGTCTCAACGAGCCACTTGCCCGATGAGCTCCCTGAAGCAATAAAACAAATTTACGTGAGCCGTGGCATGCAATCTGCTCAAGATCTCGAACTCAATGTTGCCCGTTTACAAGGGATGACAGCTGATACTTCATTGATGGGCATAGACAAGGCATGCAAGCTATTACATGATGCCCTTATTAATAAAATGGCCATTGTTATTGTGGGAGATTTCGATGCTGACGGCGCTACAAGCACTGCATTAATGATGTCTGCTCTGGAATTGTTTGGCAGTAATCATCATGATTTTATTGTGCCAAATCGTTTTGAGTATGGCTATGGTCTGACCCCTGAAATTGTTGATTTAGCAGCACAGAAACAAGCGCAAATGTTAATCACCGTGGATAATGGTATTAGCTGTATAGCAGGCGTTAAGCGTGCAAAAGAGCTAGGCATGCAAGTCATAGTTACCGACCATCACTTACCAGGGCAAAACCTACCGGATGCTGATGCTATTGTTAACCCTAATCAACATGGCTGTAATTTTCCTAGCAAAGCTCTCGCGGGTGTTGGGGTTGCGTTTTATTTAATGTTGGCGTTAAGGAAATACTGTCGAGAACAAGACTATTTTACTGAAAAGGCCCTTGTGGAGCCAAATATTGCACAGCTGCTTGATTTAGTTGCCTTAGGGACAGTTGCCGATGTGGTTTCTCTTGATGCCAATAATAGAATTTTAGTCGCGCAAGGTTTAAAGCGCATTAGAGCAGGGCAAACAAGGCCGGGTATTCAGGCACTGATTGAAATTGCAAACAGAAACCAGCAACGATTAGTAGCCAGTGACTTTGGTTTTGCTTTAGGCCCAAGAATTAATGCCGCAGGGCGTTTAGATGACATGGCATATGGTATTAATTGCTTACTTGCCGCTGATATTTCAAGTGCGAGAGTGATGGCCGCAGAACTTGATGATTTAAACAAGGCCCGACGTGAAATTGAGCAGGGCATGCAACAGGAAGCAGAGCGAGTACTTACTTCGCTTAACTTTGATGAAAGCAATTTGCCAAGTGCCATTTCACTGTTTCAGCAAGACTGGCACCAAGGGGTTATTGGTATTGTTGCAGGGCGCTTGAAAGAGAAGTTTCATCGCCCATGTATTGTTTTTGCCAAAGCTAAAGAAGAAGATACCGATATTGAGGTAGCTGAAATAAAAGGCTCTGCTCGCTCTATTCCTGGTCTGCATATTCGTGACTTACTTGAACATATCGATAGTCAAAATCCAGGGCTAATTGGTAAATTTGGTGGTCATGCTATGGCGGCAGGTTTATCAATTAAACAAAAAGATTTTTCCTTATTTCAGCAACGCTTTAATGAAACGGCAGAAAAATGGTTAAAACCGGAAGATCTCGACAGTATTATCTTATCGGATGGGGAATTGAGCAGCGATATGATAACCCTCGAATTTGCCGAACAATTGCGTGAATCAGGACCTTGGGGGCAAAACTTTCCAGAGCCGTTGTTTGATGACAGTTTCACCTTAGTACAACAGCGCATTGTCGGTGAAAAGCACTTAAAGATTGTGCTAGAAAAAGAAACTGCTCAAGGCTCAATCGTGTTTGACGGTATTGCTTTTAATGTTGATGTTAGCGTCTGGCCAAATAACAATGCTAAACAAGTGCATATAGCTTATCGTCTTGATGTTAATGAGTTTCGAGGTAAGCGAACTGTGCAATTAATGATTGAAGATATTCAAGCAGTTAACTAATCAGTAGTCACTAATCACTAAACAATGCAATGAGAAGGGATAATGGAACAAGCACTTACAAGTATCTCTCTGCCCAGACTAGCCATCGCTTTCATACCTGTGATGTTAGTGTTGGTAATTTTAGCGCGTTGGTCTTTACCACAAAAGCGCACTTGGCATGCTCTTGTGCGAATGCTGATGCAGCTGATGCTTGTCGGTTATGTTCTCAGCTATATTTTTGAAAGTCATAATGCTTGGGTAATTGGTCTGTTATTGCTAGTTATGATAGTTTTTTCTAGCTGGATAGCCCTCAATAATATTGAGGCGCCACGATTGCGGCTTTTTAACAGTGCTTTTATTGCAATAGCTTTAAGCAGTTTGTTGATCTTATTGGTTATTACTCAAGGAGTGTTAAATATAACCCCTTGGTACCATGCACAAACTTTAGTCCCGCTTGCAGGCATGGTTTTTGCCAATGGCATGAATAGTGTTAGTTTATGCGGAGAACGATTTTTTGCAGAATCTGCCAGAGGTGTTAGTTATCTTGAAGCGCGAAATATTGCCTTTAAAGCGTCAATGATACCGAATGTTAACGCTTTGTTTGCTGTAGGGATTGTCTCATTACCGGGTATGATGACCGGACAAATACTGGCAGGTGTCTCGCCTTTTATTGCCGCACGATATCAAATTATGGTGATGTGTATGGTATTTGCTTCAGCGGGCATAGCATCTGCGATATTTTTAATGTTAATGAATAAAAAAAATTAACCCTTATTTAATCTAGGGTAGCTGCATTTAATTAGCGCGACATTTTCACTATCAAAGGAGAAATTGATAAATTGTCGTTAATCTTTTATCTTAGATAATTATTTATCTTTATCTTTATCTTTATCTTTATCTTTGTATTAGTTTTGAATACTACTATGCGGAAGTTAGTTCTCTGTGGGAATAGTCTTTTTCCTTAACCTTTATATATTTTTACAGAAGAAACATTTTTAGAAAATAAGTGCTACTTTTGTATTTAAGTCATCTTTAAGTCATATTTATGTTCACGAAGTCAATGCGTTAGCATTTAGTTAATTTTATGTTGTTTTAGGTAAAGGATATACCAACGAGTCTTATTGAATTTTATTATTAATCAATGGTTAGCTGAAAGGTGGAAAGTGATAAAATGAAAATATATTTATTGGTAGTGCTATTGTTAACCTTTAATAGTTCAGCTAAAGAAGCCCCTTCTAGAAGTTATGCCGTAGGTTGGGAGTTGTGGTACCCTTATCAATATCATAATAAAAGCCAGGAGCTTGTTGGTTTAGATTTTGATATTTTTAATGCAATTATTAAAGAATCTAATCTCGACGTTATATTCACAGAAATTCCTTGGAAGAGGCATTTACAATATATCAAAACAGGTGAAATGGATATGGCGATGGGCTCATCACATACATCTGAGCGAGAAGAGACCGCGTATTTTTCTTTACCTTACCGAACTGAAAAAGTTAATTTTTTTGTTAGGAAGGGAACAACCGATCAAATAAAATTAAACACGTTAAGTGACCTGTCGAACTCTGACTACATGATTGGTGTTGAAGGAGGGTATTTTTATGGCGAAGAATATAAAAAACTTATTACAACAAAAGAGTTTTATACGCGGATAAATGACGTTATCGACTTAGAGCAAAATGTATCATTATTATTAAAAGGGCATATTGATGGTTTTTTGGTAGACCCCGTAACCATGAAAGCATTCTCTGAAAAGTATTCATTACAAGGTGAATTTGAAATACATCCATTGAAAATATACCAAGATGACATTCATATTATGCTCAGTCGAAAATCTTGTTCAACCGAAACACTTAATCGTATTAATAAGGCCATTGTCAAATTAAAGCAAAGTGGTGAAATGTCTAAAATTATTAATAGTTGGACAACGATTCATCAGTAGCCTTATATTTTAATTATATAAGTTATCAAGGTAATAGCCCGTTTACACTGTAATATTTCCCTAAATTTTCAAACGCTAATGATGAGCACTATAAAGCTAATAACAAATATAAAATTAGTTAACCTTACCATCACTTGTGTACCATTATATTTTTAGCATATAACTAACGTTTTTACTTACCAATTAATTGCGTAAATAGATTGATAACTATGAGTTATTTACACTTGAGTTATTCTTCGATTAAGCGCTCTCGATTAAGTCGCATTATAAAAATGTAGACTTAAGCTATCAATCTATTGAACAGTCTCAAAGTAAAATTCAATTTAAAATATTATCTACTTCAGTGGTAATATACTCACGAATTAGTCAGACATTAAAAAAATAGTAAACTTAAGAAATACCTGCGCTTTATAGTCATTTATTTACCCCCTTATTTACGTTACAATGCGCGACTATTTGTCTGATGCCTGCGATAAGGTAAAAGACTATTTATTATTTTTACCTTTGAAGGCTTATGTTCGAAACAAATCCTATATTAAGTAAATTAAAAGAAATCCGAGAGCGCGCTAATATGCTTCGGGGGTATCTTTGACTACGATGTTAAAGCGGAACGTTTAGTTGAAGTAACACGTGAATTAGAATTACCCGAAATTTGGAATGAGCCAGAACGTGCTCAAGCCTTAGGGAAAGAGCGTAGCGCTCTGGAAGAAGTGGTCAATACCATTGTTGAGTTAGAAACTGGCTGTGAAGACATTGAAGGCTTAGTTGAACTTGCTGTAGAAGAAGAAGATCAAGAAACTTTTGATGATGCTACTGCTGAAGCCGCTGCCTTAGATGCTGTTTTAGAAAAATTAGAGTTTCGCCGTATGTTTTGTGGTGAGCAAGATGCCAATAACTGTTATTTAGATATTCAATCTGGCTCAGGTGGTACTGAAGCACAAGATTGGGCAGAGATGCTGATGCGTATGTATTTACGTTGGGGTGAAGCGCACGGTTTTAAAACTGAAGCCATTGAAGTTACCGATGGTGATGTTGCTGGTATTAAAGGCTGTACCATAAAATATACGGGTGAATTTGCTTTTGGTTGGTTGAGAACGGAAACCGGTGTACATCGTCTTGTGCGTAAGTCTCCATTTGATTCATCAGGTCGACGTCACACCTCATTTGCTTCAGCGTTTATATACCCTGAAATAGATGACAATATCGAAATTGATATTAACCCGGCTGATTTACGTACCGATACTTTCCGCGCCTCAGGTGCTGGTGGTCAGCACGTTAACAAAACCGATTCTGCAATCCGCATAACTCACGTGCCTACCGGGGCTGTGGTTGCTTGTCAGGCAGACAGATCTCAGCATAAAAACCGTGCGACAGCGATGAAGCTTTTAAAAGCTAAGCTGTATGAAATGGAAATGCAAAAGCAAAATGAAGGCAAGCAAGAATTAGAAGACGGTAAGTCAGATATTGGTTGGGGTAGTCAAATTCGCTCTTATGTTTTAGATGATAGCCGTATTAAAGATTTACGAACGGGTGTTGAGAATAGAAACACTCAGGCCGTGTTAGATGGCGATCTAGATAAGTTCCTCGAAGCGAGCTTGAAGTCCGGCCTATAGAAACGATATAAACGGGTGTTGAGAATAGAAACACTCAAGCCATACCATCATTTAGTAATACGGCGACTTAGATAAATTCTTAGAAGCCATTTTGAAATCTGGTTTGTAGCGTTTACGTCATTCCCGAGGTGTCCTGTCGGGAATCTATGTTTTTAACGATTCGAACAACTGCCTAAAACCAATGGATTCCGGCCAAGAGAACGCCGGAATGACTTTGGCGGGGCTAGTTGTAAGTAAATAACGGAATGACGTGGCGAGTTTTGTTACTAGAAAATGCCTATTCGCATGTTCTACGTCTAACGGTTATCACGGAATTTTTCCGCCTTAAATATGCCAAATGTTAATAGGTTGTTTATTTGTGTTGCAATTTGTTAATGTAGTGTTACAGTTTGATTGGTTTTTAATCATGCGTTGGGTTAAGAGGTACCAATGTAAACTCAAAAAAGTATAAGGAAGTTAAATGAAAACGTTAATTACCACACTTGGGTTATGTCTTTTTGCTAGCAACGCTATTGCAGAAAATGAAGTACCACTTAATAACAATACACCAGTAATAATTGCTGATCATAAATCAGCAGATGTTAGCTTTAACCCTAATCAGTCTACTCAACTGTTAATGAGTGCTGAAAATGGCGCTGCTAAAGTGCAAGAATTTACTCTTGAAACCGCAGGTGCCAGTTTTATTAAAGTGCATTTTAAAGCTTTTAATATCCCTGAAGGTGCTTATGTTTTGGTCTCTAGTCAGGATGGCAGTGAAAGCTATCGTTATGACAACGTGACAAACACCCCAAGAACCTTCAATACCTTAAAAGGTGAGAATGGCGTTCAGCAGTTTTCTGCCATGTCGGTATTTGGAGAAAAAGCCATTGTTAAGCTTGTATTACCAGCCAATGTGCAGTGGTTACCGTCGCATAAATTAGTGATTGATAGCTACAAGGCTGGTACTGAAAATGACTTACCAACAAATGACTCTGACTTAATAAATGAACTGCAAGTCCAGGGAAATGTTGATATGTCATCTAATGTTGGCATTCAATCAACGTGTGGTGTTAATGAGCGTAAAGATGTGCAATGTTGGGCATCAAGTAATCCTATAGAGTATGAACGAACTCGTCCCGTAGCACGTTTATTAATGGCTGGTAGCGGTTTATGTACTGGTTGGCGTGTTGGCTCGGGTAATCATTTGTTTACTAACAACCACTGTTTAGATAATGAAGCACGATTACAAGACACTGAAGTCTGGTTTAACTACCAACATACAGCTTGTGACGGAAGCACGTTAGACTCTGTTGTTAAAGTAACGGGGCAATCGCTGTTAAAAACAGACTACAACCTTGATTACTCATTATTTACCGTAAATAACTTTGCCAGTATTGCGGGCTTTGGTTATTTTGGTTTAGATGTAAGAAGCCCATCACAAGGCGAGCTTATTTATATCCCTCAACATGGCTCGGGTAACCCAAAAGAGTTGTCTATCCAAAGTGATCAAAACAATGGTGGCTTATGTCAAATTGATACAGCATCAGCGAATGGACGAGGAACCGGTACAGACACAGGGTACTTCTGTGACACCATTGGCGGATCTTCTGGGTCGCCAGTACTAGCGAGTAGTTCAAATAATGTTATTGCTCTTCATCACTTTGGTGGGTGTGAAAACCAAGGGGTAAGAATAGACAAAATTTGGCCACAAGTTGCCAGTATCTTTGGTAATACGGTACCTGTTGGAGACAACGGAAGTGTTGGTACTAACCAACCGCCTGTTGCTATTGTTTCGCAAAGCTGTAACGAATTAACCTGTAACTTTGACGGCAGAGGCTCTTCTGATACTGATGGTTCAATTACCGATTACCAATGGAACTTTGGCGATGGCAGCTCAGCTTTTGGTGCACAAGTACAGCATAGCTTTAATCAAAGTGGCAGCTACGATGTTTCATTAATGGTTACTGATAATGGTGGTAAAACAAATACCAAGACGGTGGCTGTTTCGGTTAGTGGCAGTGATGGTGGCGGTTTAACCTCTGGCGTAGCAGTATCAAACTTGTCGGGTGCAAAAGATAACGAACAAGTTTTTTATATTGATACCACACAAGCTAACACGCGTGTTGATGTGCAGTTAAGTGGTGGTAGTGGTGATGCTGATCTTTATGTTAAGAAAGGCACTATTCCTACCAAAAGTGATTATGATTGCCGTCCTTATGTTGGCGGTAACAATGAAAACTGTGATGTAGAATTAGCAAGCGCAGGCAGAGTGTATATTAAATTAATTGGTTACAGTGCATACAGTGGCGCTACACTTGTGGCGACCAATACAGTGTCAACACCAAATGGTTTTCCAAAAAGTGATTTAGCCGCAACCTCAGGTAACTGGTTACAATACAGCTATACCGCACAAGTAGCTGAAACGATAACCGTAACTATTGCCAATGGCAGCGGCGATGCTGATTTGTATACAAGAAAAGCAGGCCAACCCACAACAAGTAGTTATGATTGCCGTCCATATAAAAGTGGCAATAATGAAAGTTGTTCTGCACAACTAAATGCTGGTGAAACTGTGTATATTGGCTTGAGAGCTTATAGTAGTTTTTCTGGTGTCACCTTAAATGCACAGCCATAGTCATATTATTGGGAATAAATATTATTCTTAATAAATAATAAGATGAATAGGGGAGGCGCTGAGCCTGCTCTATTCGTCACCTCAAAATACTTAAAAATACTTCAAGTTCATTTTACTAAAATATTTAAGATAAAGGCACATTGCTGGTGTGTAGCAAATAGAAGGGTCGCACAATAAATTTGGATTCCGGCCAAGAAAACGCCGTAATGGCGTTGGCGGGGCTAGTCGAAAGTAAACACCTGAATGACGTTGCGAGGCTTGATCGTAAGTAAACATCGGCGTGACTTTGGTGGGGTTACTTTGCTTATTCGTTATTACTAAGGTGTTTTACACCTCATTTCCAAGCTTTTACACTGTAATGTTCAAGGTGCTCTAAACCGTCATTCCCGAATTTTTTTGTCGGGAATCCATTTCACTTTCCTAACCCTGCCCATTAACAAACCCGTTAACATAATTTATTAGCACAACTATCAGCACCTAATCAGGTGCTTTGCCTTTGTTTGTATTAGAGACCTCTTATAAATAAAGCTGTGTAGCCAAACGGCGACAGTGACTACTATTCTTCA